>OHDA01000187.1_pt1 | contig 41876 bp, 39 predicted proteins | sample 1566881 | NCBI WGS metagenome assembly OHDA01 (sample SAMEA3879585, study PRJEB24766) | human gut metagenome | biome: human-associated habitat; feature: feces | place: USA | collected 1985/1987
TTCCCGAAAGCGAGTGCAAAGGTATGCACTTTTTCCTCCACCACCAAATATTTTTGAAACTTTTTTTCATCAAAATTTAACCGATAGCCGCCAAAATCGCTGCATCCGCCTATCCCCCACCCGATTACACCCGAGAAAAATTTTTCACCACACCACCCCGATTCCGGCAAAAGTCAGACGGGTCGGACGAGTCTGACCGGTCTGACTCATCTGAGAACTCATAGCCCTCAGAGTTCTCGGAGTTCTCGGAGTATTCAGAGCACTCGGAGTTCTCGGAGCGCTCCCGGCCCTGCAAAATTCTTGCTGCGCAAGCGCTAAAGCGATAACAAAATCCCCCATTCAAAATTACCTCACCGTGCGCAACGGGGGCAGGAATGCATCCTCAATATGCTCGATGCGCGGCGGCACATCGCCCACCGGCGACCCCACCACAAACACCACGTCAAACTGCACCTCATGCGGGATATTGTAAGCCTTGACGTAAGAATCGGCTGCCCGCACCATACGCATCACACGCCGGCGGTCGACAGCATCGGCCGGGTCGAAGCTGCCGTCGCTCCTCGTCTTGACCTCGACGAAAACTATCCGCGCGCCTTTGATGGCCACGATATCAATCTCCATGTTGCCCGCACGCCAGTTGCGCTCCGCGATGGCGTAACCTTTGGTCACGAGCAGGTCTGCGGCGAGCTGTTCGCCCCATTTTCCCAAGTCGTTGTGCCGTGCCATTCCTATCGGTATTTTTTCTGATTGTGAGTCAACAAATTTAGGCATATTATTTGTTTAAATTATATATATTGTGGAAATTTTTCAGGCACAGCCTCATTTTGTGTTCTATTTTTTTGTATTTTTGTAACCATATTTATTGACGAGATGATAATCAGCGAAACAGTAAAAAGCGGTGTTGTCGTGAAAACCCGAGGGAAAAAAGCATGGGTCAAAATAAACTGCGGCGATGAAAATTGCTCCGGATGCCGGATTGCGGGCATCTGCTCCACTCCGTCCTACACCCCCACATTGCGTGCGGTGGTCGAGACCGGCCTCGACGTGAAGGAGGGGGACCGCGTGATGCTCATGGGACGCGTGAAGGGATGGCTCAAAGGATGGCTCCTGCTTGCGGGGCTACCGTGCATCGCGATACTGACAGGACTGGTGCTCGGAAGCATGTTTGAGATGAAGGACGGCGCCACCGGCGTCGTGGCTCTCGGCTTCGTCATGGTCTACTACGTGCTGTTGTGGATGTTCCGCGACAGGGTCGACAGGAATGTCGAATGGGTGGTAGAGTCAGTCCGAACGGAATAAACAGCAGCAAAACGGGTAAAAGTGTAGAAAAAAGATAGAATCACAAATGGAACAACAGTATCTGGCTATGACGGTGCTTGGAGTGGCCGGATTTGCCGCAGGGCTTATCCTGTACTTCGTCGCCAAGAAATTCAATGTCAAAGAGGACCCGCGCATCGGGGAAATCGAGGAAATCCTTCCGGGAGCCAACTGCGGCGCCTGCGGACGCAAGGGTTGCCACGATTTCGCCGTGGAGTGTTGCCGCACAGGCAGTCTCGACGGCCTGAACTGCCCCGGCGCAGGCACAGAGGGTATGCACCGCATAGCATCGGTGCTCGGCATCGACGCGCAGGCCGCAAGCGAGAAGAAAGCGTTCGTGCGCTGCCACGGAACGGCTTGCAACCGTCGCGTCAAGCGCAACATCTCCGTCATAAGTTCCTGTATATCGGCAAAATCGCTCGCCATGCCCGAAGGATACTGCACCTGGGGATGCCTCGGCGGAGGCGACTGCGTGAAAGCATGCCGCTTCGATGCGATGACATGGGACGCCGAAAACGAAATGCCGCATATCGACATCGACCGATGCGTAGGATGCGGAGCGTGTGCCGACGCATGCCCGCAGAACCTGATACTCATACGCGAGAAAAAGCCTGACACGCCCGCAGTGGTCGTCACATGCAGCAACCGCGACAAAGGTGCCGCGGCGCGAAAAATGTGTGCCGTCGCCTGTATCGGCTGCGGCAAATGCGCCCGCACATGCCGCTTCGGAGCCATCACCGTCAACGGAAACCTCGCGTCAATCAACCCCGACCTGTGCACCGCATGCGGCGAATGCGTGGCCGGATGCCCCACATCGGCCATCACCGCCTTTGCCGACATCACCACCGGCCGCGTGCAGCCGGCGCCCATCGACGAGAAAGCATAGACCAACAGTGCAATGACATAGAGCAACAGTGCAATGAAACACTTCAGTATACATAAAAGTTTCGGCCGCACGGGAGTCCACCCGCCCGAAATGAAACTCACCGCCGGAAGCCCGATCAAGGACATGCCGTTGCCGCGGCGTGTGGAAATCAGCCTCAGCCAGTCACTGGGACGCCCGGCCAAGGCTGTAGTCGCCGCAGGTGACCACGTCAGCCGTTTCGACCTCATCGGCGAAGCGCAGGGACCGGTGTCGGCCAACGTCCACACCCCCATCTCGGGCACGGTAAAAAGCGTCGGACGAATCGAGACCGCCGACGGCCACGGTGCCGAAGGTGTCGTCATCGAAGCCGACGACAACGACCACGCAGCCGACCTGCAGAGCATCTGCGACGCACGTCCGCTCAGCGAAGCCGCCGTCGCACGGTTATCAGCACAGAAGATAACCGAAATCATACGCCGCGCCGGCATAGTCGGAATGGGGGGAGCCACATTCCCCACCGCCACCAAGCTCTCCCCTCCGCCGAGAAGCCCGCGCTGCGAATTTCTGCTCATCAACGGCGACGAATGCGAGCCTTATCTCACCTGCGACGACGCCGTAATGTGCGAGATGCCGCATGAGATAATCGCGGGAATAGAACTGATACTCCGCGCGTTGGGCGACGATGTCAGATGCATCGTCGGCATCGAGGACAACAAGCCGCAGGCCATCAGCCGGATGACGACCGCAGCCCGCGCCCACGACCGCATCACCGTAGCGTCAATGCGCACCCGCTACCCCCAGGGTGGCGAAAAAATGCTCACGAAAACTCTTACCGGACGTGAAATCGCCCCGGGAGCCCTCCCCATATCGCAGGGCGTGATAATACAGAACGTATCCACGGCACTCGCCGTCTACCACGCCGTAGTGTGGGGAATGCCGCTCGTCGAACGCGTCATGACAGTCAGCGGTAAAGACTACGAAGGGCGCGGCAACTACCGCGTGCCCGTAGGAACCCCGCTTAAAGATATAATAGCGCATCTTGGCGAAATACCCGCCTCGACCGTCAAAATCATCAACGGAGGCACCATGATGGGACGCGCGATGGCCGGTCCGCAAGGCTCCACCACCAAAGGCATGAGCGGACTGCTCATGCTTGACGCCGAGGAATCGCCCCTACGCGATACCACCCCATGCGTGCGTTGCGGCCGATGCGTCGAAGTATGTCCGATGGGACTTGAACCGTACATGCTTGCCAAGCTCTCTCAGTACGGCCGCACCGACGACCTCGCGGCGCGCCACGTGACCGACTGCATGGAATGCGGCTGCTGCAGCTACAGCTGCATGGCCGGCCGGCGCCTCGTCGACTGGATTAAAGTCGGGAAAGCCCTCGTGCGCAAAAAATGACGCGGCACCGGCGCCCGCAACCGTCGTTATCCGCTTATCATTATCACAAATGCAACTGCATTTGCCTCATTATATTAATGTCAAAATGGGAAAAACAATCTGATGGAAAGTAACAGAATAATAGTGACAGGCTCGCCCCACGTGTCGACACGGCGTACCACCCGACGCGTGATGCTCGAGGTAACACTGGCCCTGCTCCCCGCCTTCGCCTGCGGAATATGGATTTTCGGCTGGCGCTCGGCACTCGTCGCGGCAGTGACAATCATAGCCTGCATGCTCACCGAATTTGTGTGCGCCCGCTATATGCTCGGACGCCGCGACGCCCTCAGCGACTGCACATCAATAGTCACCGGCCTGCTCCTCGCCATGACACTCCCCTCGTCGATACCGTTGCCTATGGCATTCATAGGAGGCGTTTTCGCAATCGGAGTCGGCAAGATGGCATTCGGAGGCACCGGGCAGAACATATTCAACCCCGCTCTCGTCGGACGCGTGTTCCTGCTCATATCCTTCCCCGTCGAGATGACCACATGGCCGCTTCCGCTTTCGCCCGACGGCCTCACCGGCGCCACCGTGCTCAGCGCCATGAAGGAGAGCGGTCTTGACGCATCGAGCATCGACATAGCGCAGATGGCGCTCGGCAACATGGGCGGCTCGCTCGGCGAAGTCGGCGCGATAGCCCTCGTGGCAGGCTGGATCTATCTCACCCTACGCCGCATCATCCGCCTCGTCATACCTCTGTCGATACTCGGTGCCGTGGCAATCGCCGCAGCCGTCACCGGCAACGACATCGCTGTCGAACTGCTGTCGGGCGGACTGCTCCTCGGCGCAATTTTCATGGCCACCGACTACGTCACTTCACCCATGACCACCAAAGGAATGCTCGTCTACGGTATACTGATAGGACTGATTACCTTCGTCATAAGACATTACGGTTCATATCCCGAAGGCATATCATTTGCGATACTCATAATGAACGGCTGCACACCGCTCATCAATAAACTGACGCGCCCTCGCGTGTTCGGCGAAAGGAGGAAGAAATGAAAAAATTGAAATCTACACTTCCCAACATGGTCATCGTGCTGACCGTCACCACGATGGCAGCCGGATTCCTGCTCGGCTACGTATATCAGTCGACAGCCGCCGCACGTGAGAAAGCCGCCGCCGACAAACTCGTCGGAGCGATACGCAACGTCGTGGCAGGATTTGACAACGACCCCGCGGCCGAAAAGACACAGCTCACCGTCGGCGCCAACACCGTCACCGTATATCCCGCCACCAACGGAGGCGAACTCATAGGCTGCGCCGTGGAGAGCAGTTCCGACAACGGCTTCTCCGGACGCATCACCATCGTCGTCGGATTTGACCTGCAGGGCAACATCCTCGGCTACGACGTGACATCCCACTCCGAGACACCCGGCCTCGGCGCAAAGATGGGCGAATGGTTCCGCGGCGACGGGTCGCGCTCCGTCATCGGCAGAAATCCCGTGCAGACCGTACTCCGCGTGAGCAAGGACGGAGGCGACGTCGACGGTATCACCGCAGCCACAATCTCCTCGCGCGCATTCCTCGAAGCCGTCAACACCGCCGCCGAAGGCGCCATGCAGTATTACCGACAAACCACGAAATAACACCAGCGTATGAATTTCTTCAAGACAATATACCACAGCGCCGTACTCGAGAATCCGACCTTCGTACTGCTCCTCGGCATGTGCCCCACCCTCGGCACCACATCGAGCGCCATCAACGGCATGTCGATGGGACTCGCCACCACCGGAGTGCTCATCTGCTCCAACGGAGCCATCTCGGGCATCAAAAACCTTGTACCCGACAAAATAAGGATACCCGTCTATATTGTGGTCATAGCCACATTCGTGACACTGCTTCAGATGCTCATGCAGGCCTATGCCCCCGCGCTCAACGACAGCCTCGGCATCTTCATACCGCTCATCGTGGTCAACTGCATACTTCTCGGACGTGCCGAAGCCTTCGCGTCGCGCCACAACGTCATCTCGTCGATAGCCGACGGCATAGGCGCCGGACTCGGATTTACCGTAGCTCTTACACTGCTCGGAGCCTGCCGCGAATTTCTCGGCAGCGGCAGCATAGCCTCGCTCAGCATATTTCCCGAAAGCTGGGGCGCGCTGCTGTTCATCCTCGCCCCCGGAGCATTCATCATGCTCGGCTTACTGATTGCCGGCTACCGCTACATTCAGGGACGCAAGGGATAATCCGGCATAACGCGTCAATCCACCCGGTCACACAACAGTCCATAACCCGAACCATCATACAAAGCCATGCTTGAATATTTAGCCATAATCATAACCGCAATCTTTGTCAACAACATCGTATTCGCGCAGTTCTTAGGCATCTGCCCCTTCCTCGGAGTATCCTCAAAGCTCACCAACGCCGTGGGCATGGGCATCGCCGTCACCGTGGTAATGGTAATCTCCACGCTCGTGACATCGCTGCTCCAGAACTTCGTGCTCGTGCCGCTGCATATAGAGTACATGCAGACCATACTCTTTATCCTCGTCATAGCCGCCCTGGTGCAGATGCTCGAAATCATAATGAAGAAAGTGTCGCCCGGCCTCTACGTGGCACTCGGCGTATTCCTCCCCCTCATCACCACCAACTGCGCCGTACTCGGTGTGGCAATCATGGTGACGCAGAAAGGCATGTCGCTGACGCAAAGCGTTGTCTATGCCTTTGCCACCGCCGTAGGATTCCTGATGGCGCTCGTAATCTTCGCCGGCATAAGGGAGCAGCTTGAACTGGCCGACGTTCCCCGGCCGATGCGCGGAGTGCCGGTGGCGCTGATTACCGCCGGCATCCTTGCAATGGCATTCATGGGCTTTGCCGGCATAGGCTGAGCAAAAAAAGGGGCGGGGGCGTCTCGCCCCCGTGGTAATTTCTTGCTACATAGAATAATACCACGGGGGCGAGACGCCCCCGCCCCTTTTTAGCTTTATGTTGATTTTACCGATGTGACCGGAATTACTTTCCTTCGAGCACCTGGTTGAGCACTTTTGTCACCTGCGCGGCAAGTGCTTCCCAGCCGGCCTCAACGGGGTGCGTGCCGTCGCCTCCCACGTAATATTCGGGATGGTCCACAACCACGCTCCACAGGTCGTTGACCATGATGTTGCCATCCTTGTTGATATGCTTCAGCGCTATCTCGTTGCGCACTTTCACGCGGTTGGAAAATTCGGTATGCCCCGTCATCCCGTCGCCGCAGCGCACCGGAGTGCTCGATGCCCATATCAGTTTTGCCTTGGGCTGGTACTTGCGTATCAGCTTTATCAGTTTTGGGAAAGCCTTGTCATATTCCTCCTCGGTGTATTCCGCACCGTGAAGTCCGTTGTTGAAATGGATGATGTCAAATTTGTTGTGTTTCAGCACCGATTCCAGTTCGTCGAACAGCGCCGGGTCTCCGAGACATTTGGAGTTGGAAATACGTCCCACGTACGCACGTCCCTCGAATGCCGGTTCCACTTTGGGAGTGTATCCGCGAGTTATCGAATTACCTATTATAAGTATGTGCGGCAGGTCGGTCTTGTTTGCCCCGGGCAACCACACGTCAGACCACTCGATATACTCACGTTCGATATGCTCTTTGGCCGCAGCCGGCAGCGTCATGGCGGCAATCATGGCCGCCGCGATAAGATTTCTCAGTTTCATTTCTGTATCTTTAAATATTTTATTAACGGCAACTTGTGAGGATGCAGCAGAACGCTATTTTTTCAAGATGGTGTTACAGAACTCGATTTTAGCTGACCGCGGTTGAAAACCGCGGCTACTACACGGCTGATTATCAAGAGTATTCGCATAGTAGCCGCGGTTTTTAACCGCGGAAGGCTTAGTTTTGCAACAGCCTCACAAGTCGATATGAATTATTATCCGCTTCTGTTAAATCGTCACGGGCGATTGCAGCACGATATTGTCTGACGCCTTGCCGATCATGAAGTTATAGGTTCCTGCGGGAGTATAGAATTCCTTCTTGTTGTCATCCCAGAGTCGGAGCTCGGATTTCGGCACGCTTATCTCCATCTTCTCGGTCTTGCCCTTCTTGATGTTGACACGCTTGAATCCTTTGAGCTGCTTGATAGGAGTCTTGACACCTTCGATTTCAGGGAACTGTATGTACACCTGCGCAACCTCGTCGCCGTCACGCTTGCCGGCATTCTTTATATCGAAAGTCAGGGTCACATTCTCGTCGTCCTGTGCTACCTTGAGATTGCGGTAGTCAAACTTCGTATAGCTGAGTCCGTGACCGAAAGCATAGAGAGGCTTGCCGGTGAAGTACATATATGTACGGTTGTTCTTCACATTGTAGTCGTTGAAGTCGGGAAGGTCGTCAATCGAGCTGTAGAATGTCAGCGGCAGACGCCCTGCGGGGTTGTAATCGCCGAAAAGCACCTCGGCCACAGCTGTTCCGCCGGCCTCACCGGGATACCATGCATCGACTATCGCGGGAAGATTTTCCGACTCCCAGTTGATACCCATCGAGCTGCCGGCCACGAGAACAAGCACTGTATTGGGATTGCGCTTGTATGCTTCCTGGAGGAATATCTGCTGGTCCTTGGGCAGTCCGAGAGTCACGCGGTCCTGACCCTCCCGCTCGATTGACTGGTTGATACCCATGACAGCTATCACCACGTCGGCCTCATCGACTATCTTCGCAGCATCACCGTACATCTCTTCCATCACATTGGCGCCCGTGCTCGGCACCATCCAGTTCAGGCGTGCTATACAGTCTCCCCCGGCATCGTAATATTCAACCTTCAGGTCGTAGCTGCGCCCCTTTTCCAGATTGAGAATAGCTTTTTCGTCGCGGCGCGCATGCACGTTCCAGTCCTCGATGACAAGCTCGCCGTCGAGCCATACGCGCACACCGTCGTCGCTGGTGAAGCTCAGCACATACTGTCCCGACACGGTCGGTACGAGTTTGCCTGTCCAGCGTATCGACATGGGCGATGAGGGGAGGAAGGGATCGGGAGCCTGGTTGGCGGGTTCGAAATTGATGCTCTTGTCGGTACGCACCTTCGGCGTGCCCTCGAAGTTGGGGTTGTCGTAATATTCGCCCTTGAGTCCTTCAGGGAAATTGAGCGCCGAAACAAGCTGGAATCCCTCCTCGTTTGACACCCAGGGAGCGTAAAGCACCTCGACATCATTGCCGACACGCTGACGTATACCCTCGAGCACCGATACCGGTTCTCTTACCGGCTCACCCGAGTAGTCGCCGAACTCATGGTTGGCGGCATTGATTCCCACTACGGCTATCTTTTTGAGTTTTTTCTCATTGAGAGGCAATGTGTTTTTGCTGTTCTTGAGCAGCACGATACTCTGGCGGGCAGCCTCGAGCGCGAGGTCCTGGTGCTCCTGACAGCCTACTATCGACGGGCTCAGATGATTGTAGGGAACAGCATCGGGGTCGTCGAACATGCCCAGACGCATACGGGCGCGCAGCACATGGTAGGCAGCCGAGTCGATCTGCTCCTCGGTGACCATATACTGTTTGTAGGCGTCGAGCAGCGCAGTGCGGAATATATAGTCGCCGCACTCCACGTCGAGACCGGCCTGCAGACACATCATCGCTGCCGCCTCGGGGGTCTTGGCATAGTGGTGGTTCCACATCACCAGGCCGGGAGCGCCGCAGTCCGACACGATGTAGCCGTCAAATCCCCAGTCCTGCTTCAGCACTTTCTTAAGCAGCCAGTTGTTGACCGTACAGGGCACGCCGTTGATGGCGTTGTAGGCGGTCATGATTGACTGTGCGTTACCCTCCTTGACGCAGCGTTCGAAAGCGGGCAGATAATATTCGCGCATATCGGTCTCGGTAATGGCGGCCTGACACTCGAAGCGGTTGTGCTCCTCGTTGTTGGCGGCAAAATGCTTGGGAGTAGAAACCGTCTTGAGATAGCGGGGATGATTGCCCTGCAATCCGCGCACGAACTGAGTGCCGAGCACGCCCGACAGATAGGGATCCTCGCCGTATGTCTCGGGAGTGCGGCCCCATCGCGGGTCACGTGCCATATTTACGGTCGGCGACCAGAATGTGAGCAGGTCGCAGAACTGTGCGGTCTGTTTCTTGCCCCGTTCAAGTTCGTTCCAGCGTGCACGGGCCTCGTCCGATGCTACTGTCGCTACCTTGAGCTGCATGTCGGGGTTCCACATACTTGCCAGACCGATAGCCTGGGGGAACACGGTGAACTTGCCCGGACGGATGATACCGTGGAGGGCCTCGTTACCCATGTAATATTTGTCGATGCCCATACGCTCAATTCCGGGGGAAGAAGCGTAGAGCAACGAAACTTTTTCCTCTACCGTGAGTCGTCCGAGAAGGTCTTTGGCCCTGGCCTCAGGTGTCTGGCTCATGTCTTTGTAGAGTTCCTGCGACGTGGCCGAAAACACTCCGGTCAGTGCCACAAACCCTACGAGAAGGCGTTTTGCAGTCTTTGTAATCATGTTTTATCTGTTTTATGTTTTAGTGTTCAGTTTAGTTCTTTCCCACATTAATTAAACTATATAAAATACGGGAATGGTAATGTTTTAAGGATCGGCCTGTCAGGACATGCATGCACTACTGCCTTAGAGGGTGTCTCATTTACAATCTTTGTAATTCAATCGGGTTCCCGGTCAGAGAGTATTATTTGAAGCCTTTTAAAATGCTCAAATAATACTCTACTGTGGGACGAGGATAATGTTTGGTTTGTTTGTTTCGGAAGCCTTGGCCGCCATTACGGCAGGCAGCACAGGTTTTTGATTATTTACACTGAATTTCTCTTTTGCAAAATTAGCAAATGCTTGTAATTCCGTCAAGTAACACTCCACCCAAAAATATGTTGCTTTGCGCCAGAGCCTACCGACGTTTGCGTCAAAAAATTGTCATTTTGCGTCAGTCATCAATTTTTTTTATTTTCCGAGATGTAAAACATCACATACTTTACAAAATTTCACATCGCACTTTACAATTAATTACCTTGCAATTTTTTACCTTTGTATCTGTAATTCCTAACACATCGATTATTATCACAGAATGAAAAAATCTATTGCCATCATTTCCGCAATGTGCCTGTCGGCGATATGCCATTGTGCGGCCGGAACGCGTCTGTCAGATTATGTCAACCCGATAATAGGAGCTTCGACAAGTACCACCATAGCGCATGCCGAACACGGCCTGGGCAAGACATTCCCCGGAGCCGCCACTCCCTGGGGCATGACGCAGGTAAGCCCCAACACCATCACCGGTGGCGACAACGGTTCGGGTTACTCCTACGAGCATACCTCCATCGAAGGATTTGCCATGACGCAGCTCAGCGGCATCGGATGGTACGGCGATATGGGCAATTTTTTAGTCATGCCCTCGGTCGGCCCGCTTCACACATGGCGCGGCGACCTCGACAATCCGGAAGCCGGCTACCGTTCGCGCTACGACAAGGATTCCGAAATCGCCAAAGCGGGATACTACGGCGTCCGTCTCTCCGACTACGATATTCATGCCGAGGTGACAGCCACACCCCACGGCGGCGTTATGCGGTTCACATATCCTCAGGCCGACACTGCCCGAGTTCAGATTGACCTGGCGCGGAGAGTGGGCGGCACCTCCACACGCCAGCGCGTAGAAGTGGTCAACGACTCCACCATACGCGGCTGGATGCGCTGCACCCCCGACGGAGGCGGCTGGGGCAACGGCAGCGGCAACGCCAATTATACCGTATATTTCTACTCCGTGTTCTCCCGCCCGATGACCGACTACGGCGTGTGGACGGCTCTCATACCCGCCGGCACCGACCGTCATCTCCAGTCGGTCACCTCCGATGATTTCGCACGCCGCACGGCCAATGCCGAAGTGGTACGCGGCATAAAGGCATACGAGGGCAACCATCTTGGATTTTTCTCCGAATTTCCCACCGGCAAAGGCGACAGCGTCACCCTCCGCACCGCCATCTCTTTCGTCAGCATGGAGGGCGCCGAAGCCAATTACAACGCCGAACTTGCCGCTAATTCCGACTTCGCTTTCTACCGCGAGCAAGCCGCCGCGCTGTGGGACGACGCCCTCGGCAAGATTACCGTCGACGGAGGTTCCGACGACGACCGCACAATATTTTACACCGCCCTCTACCACACGATGATCGACCCGCGCTGTTTCACCGACGTGACGGGCGAATATCCCGGAGCCGACGGCAAAATACACACTACCGACCGCTATACCCGCCGCACGGTGTTCAGCGGATGGGACGTGTTCCGCAGCCAGTTCCCGCTCCAGACTGTCATCAATCCCGAAGTTGTCAACGATATGATCAATTCGTTCATCGACATGGCCCAGGAGAACGGCAGCGGCGTCTACGACCGCTGGGAACTTCTCAACGCCTACTCGGGCTGTATGCTCGGCAATCCTGCCATATCGGTAATAGCCGACGCCGCAGTGAAAGGTATCGACGGCTTCGACCTCGCCAAAGCCTACGCGCAGTGCCGCCGCACAGCCGACACGATAGGCCATCACCCCGAACTCGGTTACTCTCCGGGCGGTTCATCGATTTCCGAAACCCTCGAATATGCCTATTTCGACTGGTGTGTGGCTCAGATTGCCCGTCTGACGGGCGACAGTCAGGCAGAAAAATCGTATCTCGACCGCGGACAGGCCTACCGCAACATATTCGATGCCGAAAAGGGATGGTTCCGTCCGCGCAACGCCGACGGCTCATGGGCCGAGTGGCCCGAGAAAGGACGCATGCAGGAGTGGTACGGCTGTATGGAGTGCAATCCCTACCAGCAGGGATGGTTCGTGCCACACGATGTCGACGGGATGGTATCACTGATGGGGGGCCGCGACGCCGCACTCGCCGACCTGCAGTCGATGTTCGAGAACACTCCGGTGGAATTCTGGTGGAACGAGTTCTACAATCACGCCAACGAACCGGTGCATCATGTCCCCTTCCTGTTCAACCGCCTCGGTGCGCCCGAACTCACCCAGAAGTGGACCAACCATATATGCCGCAAGGCCTACCGCAATGCCGTCGACGGTCTTTGCGGCAACGAGGACGTAGGCCAGATGTCGGCCTGGTATATCCTGGCAGCATCGGGCTTCCATCCCCTTTGTCCCGGTCTGCCGGAATATGAAATCACCTCTCCCCTCTTCGACCGCATCACCTACAACCTCCCCTCAGGCAAGCAGTTCGTCATCACAGCCGACCGTCCCTCACCCGACGCCATCTACATAGACACCGTCACCCTCAACGGCGAAAAACTGACCGGCACCGCCATCCCCCATTCCGCCATAATCAACGGCGGCACCCTCCACTTCAAACTGACACAATAATCACAGCCACATAACATCCCCAATCCATTATTTTTCCTATCTTTGCAATAATTATTATCAGATAAGTAACTGTTCAAAATTATTTTGATATTATGACGGAAGGATTTTTCAGGCGATTTCCGGTGAGGAAGAAGGAGTGTAGCAAGCTACATGACTGATGACGAAACGGAAAGCGACGAAAAAGACTCCGGCAGAATATTAAAATAATGAGAATGGTTAGTATAAAATAATTTTAGAGCTTGTCCAAATTTATATGATGCAGATTTTGAGAGGAATTGTCAGATGGATTTTTGCTTGCGATGAGGGAGCGTAGCCGTAGCTACGTGACTGAAGAGCGAGCAAAAAGACACTGGCAAGGCCTTCAAAAGCAAAGTGATATGAATTTTGTACAAGCTCTTAAACAGTTACTTATAAATGGTTTCAGAATATTGCATTAGAATATTAAACGAGAAATTACCCGTTATGAAGGAAAAATACGGGGTGACCGGATTATGTCTTTACGGTTCCACTGCCCGGGGAGATAATAACGAGGATAGCGATGTCGATATTCTTGTGGATATGCCTCCTAAAATTTTCCTCATGAGCGGTCTAAAAAACTTTTTGGAGCAAATACTCTGTACTTCTGTCGATTTAGTACGGCGTCATTCTCATCTGTCTGCAAAATTTTTAAATCAGATTTCACGCGATGGCATCAAAATACTCTGACCGGGATAAAGAACGAGTTCTCCTGACACTTACAGCAAGCAGACTATGTTTGTAATATTAAAAATTGTCTAATCAGAGTCTTTTAATTTAGATTTATGGAGCATTTTGATTTTGACGAGATAGTTTGCAGGAGGGGGACGGGATCTTACAAGTGGGATACGCCTCAGGCCGATGATATATTGCCTATGTGGGTGGCCGATATGGATTTCCGGACGGCACCGTGCATCATCGAGGCGCTGCGGTGCAGGGTGGAGCATGGAGTGTTCGGCTATACGAAAGTCGGCGCAGACTACTACGACGCTCTTACCGGCTGGTTCCGCAGGCGTCACGGCTGGGAAATAAATCCCGGCGACGTCATCTACACGTCGGGCGTCGTACCCGCCATCTCGGCCATAATCAAGGGATTGACACGTCCGGGCGACAAAATAATCGTCCAGACACCCGTCTACAACTGCTTTTTCTCTTCGATACGCAATAACGGCTGCGGGATTTTTGAAAATCCGCTCATATATCATCCCGACGGACACTATACCATCGATTTCGACGGACTGGAACGATGTGCGGCCGACCCGCGCGCCACGATGATGCTTCTCTGCAACCCACACAATCCCGCAGGACGCGTGTGGACCCGCGACGAATTGCGACGCATAGGCGATATATGCCTGCGCCACAACGTCATAGTGGTGTCCGACGAAATACATTGCGAACTGACGTTTCCCGGATTTGAATACACCCCATACGCCACCCTCGGCGACGACCTGTCGGCACGATGCGTGTGCTGCAACTCGCCGAGCAAGGCGTTCAACACCGCCGGCCTCCAGATTGCCAACATCGTATGCCGCGACCCGGAGATGCGCCGGCGCATAGACCGCGCCATCAACGACAATGAGGTATGCGACGTCAATCCATTCGGTGTCGCGGCTCTTGTCGCCGCCTACAACGAGGGGGAGCCGTGGCTCGCAGCGCTTGTAAAATACCTTCACGGCAATTACCGCATGGCTGCGGAGCAGCTGACGGCCGAACTGCCCGGATACACCGTCACCCCGCTCGAAGGCACATATCTGCTGTGGCTCAATGTCGCCCCGTCGGGACTTGACGGCGAGACATTCGCCCACAGGCTGGAGGAGCAGGGCCGCGTAATGGTAAGTCCGGGTGCGATATACGGTGCACCGGGCGAACAGTTCATACGCATCAATCTCGCCGCTCCCCGTGCAGTGGTAGCCGACGGAATTGACCGTATCGTCTCATTTGCAAAAGGATTGAAGAACTGACGGCTATGGAGAGAGACAGTCTGCTTGCCATGATACGCCGCGGACAGGAGATGTCGCTGCGCCAGCAGCTGCGCCTCACCGCAGTACTGTCATGGCCGGCGATAGTGGCGCAGCTGTCGACCATCGTCATGCAGTATATCGACGCCGCGATGGTCGGCTCGCTCGGAGCCGAATCATCGGCATCAATCGGACTGATGGCAACGTCGACATGGCTAATGTGGGGACTCTGCTCGGCCGTAGCCTCAGGATTTTCCGTGCAGGTGGCCAACCGCATCGGAGCCTCCGACCGCCGTGGAGCCGAAAGTGTGCTCCGCCAGTCGTTCCTGCCTGTCATAGTGTTCAGCATCCTGCTCGCCATATTCGGAGCAGCAATAAGCGGGAATCTGCCTCTGTGGCTTGGCGGAAGCGACGACATAGCGCCCGGCGCAGCATCTTATTTTCTGATATTCAGCCTGTCGCTGCCCTTCCTGCAGATAAGTTTTCTGAGCGGCGCGATGCTTCGGTGCAGCGGCAACACGCTTTTCCCCGGCATAGTCAACGTAGGGATGTGCGTGCTCGACGTGATTTTCAATTTCTTCCTGATATTTCCCGCCCACGACCTTAATATTGCCGGGATGTCATTCCGACTGCCCGGCGCCGGCCTCGGAGTAACGGGAGCGGCCATAGGTACGGCCCTTGCCGAGACAGTGGCGGCCGCCATTATGCTGTGGTATCTGTGGCGGCGCAATAAAGAGCTCAATCTGAGGCATTCCCACGGCTCGTTCATGCCCGGCATGCACTGCCTGCGACGTGCCTTCCGCATATCCACCCCCTTAGGCATAGAGCATACGCTCATGTGCGGCGCGCAGGTGTTCATCACCGCCATCGTGGCGCCTCTGGGCACTGTGGCAATCGCCGCCAACGCGTTTGCCGTCACCGCCGAAAGCCTTTGCTACATGCCCGGGTATGGCATAAGCGAGGCCGCCACGACCCTTGTTGGACAAAGCCTCGGGGCTGGACGCGAACGTCTGGCTCGTTCTTTCGCCAAAATAACAGTCATATCGGGCATAGTCGTAATGACAGTAATGGGAGTGGTGATGTATGTCGGAGCACTGGTGATGATGGGAATAATATCGCCCGTCGAGGCAATCTGTTCGCTCGGCACGGAAGTGCTTCGCATCGAGGCGTTTGCCGAACCGATGTTTGCCGCCTCGATAGTGGCCTACGGCGTGTTCATCGGCGCCGGCGACACTCTCGTGCCGGCAGGCATGAATCTCGGCAGCATCTGGGGCGTACGGCTCACGCTCGCCGCCATTCTCGCACCGACAATGGGACTTAAAGGGGTATGGATAGCTATGGCAATCGAACTGTGTTTCCGCGGCGCAATCTTCCTGCTCAGATTGCGCACCGACCGCTGGCTGCGCGCCAACCGTGCGCTTTTCTCCGCTCGCTGACAGGCCATAATAATGTTATCGGTTGTGGGGGCAGTCGAGAGCGAAATAATGATGGTCGGCCGTGCACTCCTCTATGCGGTGGTCGACGATGATATGACGGTTGGCCATCGATGCTATGCGCGACATCTCGTGCGACACGAGGATAATAGTGGTGGTCGGAGCAAGTTCCGAAATTATGTCATATACACGGTATTCAAACTGCTTGTCGAGGTAGCTCAGCGGTTCGTCGAGCACAAGAATCTGCGGCGCGCTGATAATGGCGCGGGCAAGGAGAGTGCGCTGCAGCTGACCGCCTGAGAGCCGGTCGAGCGTGAAGTCCTTCCTGTTGTCGAGTCCCACTGTATCTATGGCGCGGCGCACTCGCTCGGCGCGTTCGGCCTTGTCAATATCCTTTATCGCGATAAGTCCCGAGGTAATTACCTCTTTCACCGTAATCGGGAACCGCGAGTCAATCATGTTTTTCTGAGGCAGATAGCCTATCGGCAGACGGTCGGTGCGGTTTCCCCAGTCAAAATAGGTCACTGAGCCGCATGTAGGCTTTATCAGCTTGAGTATCAACCGCAGAAGTGTCGTTTTGCCTCCGCCGTTAGGCCCTGTGATGGCGAAAAAATCGCCGCGGCAGATGCTGAGGTTGACATCTTCAAGTATTATTTTGCCGTTGCGGCGGAATCCCACATTGTCAAGGGTTATGATGGTATCGCCGTCATGATGCACGCGCGGAGTGTGGTGCAGGCAGTGGCCGTTGCAGCGGTGCTCCGTGGCCGTGCCGTCAGCGTGCGAGGGCGTCGGCGATGATATTGAATTGCTTGAGGTAGTCGTCATCGAGAGGATTGATTTGTACGATGGATATACCAAGTTCGTCGGCAAGCGTGGCTGCCTGCCGGGCGTCGAAATTCTGCTGTATGAACATCACTTTCACGCCTTTGTCGGCCGCATGGCGATGCGTGTCGCGCAGCTGACCGGGCGTCATCTCCTTGTTGTCCTGACCTACGGCAATCTGCTCCAGACCGTAGTCGCGCGCGAAATATGACAGCGAGGGGTGCCAGATAAGGAACGAACGCGTGCCGATGCTGTCGAGGCGCGATGATATGGCGGCGTCGAGAGAGTCGAGCCGTGCCACGAGCCGGTTGTAATTGGCTGTATAGTAATCCTTGCGGGCGGGGTCGACATCGCTGACAGCGGCAAGCATGTTGGCGGCTATGACCTTAAGATTGGATACCGACGTCCAGGTATGCGGGTCGGCTACCTCGTGCGTATGGTTTCCGTGGGCGTGTGTGCCGTAAATCAGCTCTATGCCGTCGGACACATCTACGAAACGTAATTCCGGATTCGATTGGCCGATACGTTCGGTCAGCGTCTGTTCAAACGGCAGATTTCCCGCCTTCATATACACGGCCGCGTCATTGACCGCGCGCATGCCGCCGACCGTCACCTCGAACGCCTCTGGATTGGCATCGGCCTGCATCAGCGTGACAATCTCAATCGAATCGCCCGTAATCTCCCTGAGCAACGACGCCTGCGGAGGCAGACTCACCGCCACCGACATGCGCGTGTCCCCGTCAGACTTGCACGACGAGAGGCCCGAAAGCATACATATTATTATCGCAAAAAGGAAAAATATACGTTTCATACCGCAAATTTATAAAAAAAATAACATTTAGCATTTGAAAAATTACGATATTCACTATATTTGCAGCGCAAAACTAAATAAGACTACGAAATTATGGCTCATACCCAACTTGACCAACTTGATGTGAAGATATTGCAGATGATGTCGGGCAACGCCCGCAAACCGTTTCTCGAGATAGCCCGCGAATGCGGAGTTTCAGGCGCTGCTGTACATCAGCGTATCGGCAAGTTACAGTCATCGGGAGTGATTAAGGGTACGGAAATGCTGGTTGAGCCCTCCGCTATAGGTTATGAGACCTGCGCATACATGGGCTTTTTCCTCAAGGACCCCGCATCATTCAAAGATGTGATAGAGAAACTGCGGGAAATCCCCGAAGTTGTGGAATGTCATTTTACCACCGGACAGTACGACCTTTTCATCAAAGTATTCGCCCGCAACAATGACCATCTCCTCCATCTCATACACGAGAAACTGCAAAATCTCGGGCTGTCGCGCACGGAATCACTCATCTCGTTCAAAGAGGTGTTCAAGCGCCCGTTGCCTGTCGACGATACCATCGCCCGCGACTGAACCGCGTAACCGTCCGACAGCATTGCATCAGCTTCGTGACATAACATTTTTACTGCTGAGTTGTTATACTTGCTCCACTATAAAATACTTTCAATTATGACATTTACATTTAATATAATATCCGATGAAGTCGAAAACTTCAAGAGAGTGATTGTCGTTGACTCCAGCGCAACTTTCATGGAGCTTAAAAATGCGATTTGCGACAGTGTCGGCTACGACAAGAACCAGTTCTGCTCTTTCTTCCTGTGCGAGGGCAACTGGGAGAAAACCCGTGAAATCACCATGGAGGACATGGGTTCAAGCTCCGACGAAGATGTATACCTGATGGACGACTGCGTACTCGAGGACCTTATCGAGGATGAAGGCCAGCGCCTCATTTTCAACTTCGACTATCTGACCGACCGCTCGTTCTTCATGGAGATGAAGGAGATGACCCCGGGCAAGTCGCTCAAAGACCCCTTGTGCAGCATATCGCGCGGCACACCTCCCCCTCAGACGGTTGATTTCGACGAATTCAACGCCAAACTCGACTCACAGACCGCCGACTCAGGCCTCGACCTCGGCCTTGACGACGAATACTACGGCGAGGCCACATTCAATGACGACGAATTCGATGAAAGCGGATTTGAAGTAACCGACTTCAACGAATAATCCGCCCCACGACCAAACGCATATATTGACAATACGACGAATGCTCCCGACCGACACACCCGGCCGGGAGCATTCGTCGTATTGTACAGACACGATGCAATGCTGATTACGTAAGGAGCATGGAGTGGGGCGAGGGCGTCTCGCCCTCGTGGCATTATTCTTATTACACTGAAAGTTACCACGGGGGCGAGACGCCCCCGCCCCACACAACTCCGCTTAAGCAAAACAGCATTGTGGCGCGATACAACACGGGATATTACAAATAGAGAGCATTTGTAGTAAAGAATGACGCATTTTTTTCATTTCGCAATGGAGAAAATATGCTAAATTTGCATCAGAACACGCGGGCGTAAGCGCCCTGCATACGACAGACCGACATAGCCCAAACGGCTTATCCGACCGACATTACAACAAATCTAACTTATAATACTGTTACAATCATGAAAAAGTATCCTAAAATCGGCATACGCCCCACTATCGACGGACGTCAGGGCGGAGTACGCGAAAGCCTTGAAGAGAAAACCATGAACCTGGCCAAAGCCGTGGCCGATCTCATCACTAAAAATCTGCGTCATGGCGACGGCACTCCCGTGGAATGCGTCATCGCCGACGGCACGATAGGCCGAGTGGCCGAAAGCGCAGCCTGCGCCGAAAAATTCGAGCGTGAGGGTGTTGGCGCGACCATCTCCGTCACCTCATGCTGGTGCTACGGTGCCGAGACAATGGATATGAATCCCTACTGGCCCAAAGCCGTGTGGGGCTTCAACGGTACCGAACGACCCGGAGCCGTATACCTCGCAGCCGTACTCGCCGGCCACGCCCAGAAAGGTCTGCCCGCATTCGGCATCTACGGACGCGACGTACAGGACATCGACGACAATACCATACCCGCCGACGTGGCTGAAAAGATACTGCGCTTCGCCCGCGCCGCCATCGCCGTGGCCACCATGCGCGGCCGCTCCTATCTCTCGATGGGTTCGGTATCGATGGGTATAGCCGGCTCGATTGTCAATCCCGACTTCTTCGAGGAGTATCTCGGCATGCGCTGCGAGTCAATCGACCTGACCGAAATCATACGCCGCATGACCGAAGGCATCTACGACCACGAAGAATACGAGAAGGCTATGGCCTGGACTCGCGAGCACTGCAAGGTCAACGAAGGTGAAGACTTCAAGAACCGCCCCGAAAAACGCAAGACCCGCGAGCAGAAAGACGCCGACTGGGAATTCATCGTCAAGATGACCATCATCATGCGCGACCTCATGACAGGCAACCCCAAACTCCTCGAAATGGGATTCAAAGAGGAATCGCTCGGCCACAACGCAATCGCGGCCGGATTCCAGGGACAGCGCCAATGGACCGACTTCTACCCCAACGGCGACTACTCGGAAGCCCTGCTCAACACCTCGTTTGACTGGAACGGCATACGCGAAGCGTTCGTACTCGCTACCGAAAACGACTCATGCAACGGTGTGGCAATGCTCTTCGGCCATCTCCTGACAGGTAAAGCCCAGATATTCTCCGATGTGCGCACCTACTGGAGCCCCGAGGCCGTGAAACGCGTCACAGGCAAAGAACTTACAGGCCGTGCCGCAGGCGGTATCATCCACCTCATCAACTCAGGCGCCACAACCCTCGACGCTACCGGCGAAATGACCGATGCCGAAGGTAATCCCGTAATGAAACAGGTAGGCGACGTGACTGAAGATGACGTAAAAGCATGTCTGAAAGCCACTACATGGTATCCCGCCGACCGCGACTACTTCCGCGGCGGAGGCTTCTCGTCGCACTTCCTCTCGAAAGGCGGAATGCCCGTGACAATGTCACGCCTCAACATAATCAAGGGACTCGGTCCGGTGCTTCAGATAGCCGAAGGATGGACCGTGGAAATCGATTCCGAAATCAACCGGGCGCTCGACATGCGTACCGACCCGACATGGCCCACCACATGGTTTGTGCCCCGTCTGTGCGACAAACCCGCTTTCCGCGACGTATACTCGGTGATGAACAACTGGGGTGCCAACCACGGTGCAATCTCGTTCGGCCACATCGGTCAGGACCTCATCACCCTCGCATCGATACTCCGCATACCCGTGTGCATGCACAATGTCGAGGAAGACAAAATATTCCGTCCCGCCGCATGGAATGCGTTCGGCATGGACAAAGAGGGCGCCGACTACCGCGCATGCAAGAACTATGGTCCCATCTATAAATAATGCATGATATGGCAACTTCTCAAGAAATAAACCAATTTGTGGAAATGGCACGGCGCGTAGGACGCGCCGGCCTTACCGTATGCAGTAGCGGCAACCTCTCATGGCGCATCGGCGACGAAGTGCTTATATCGGGAACAGGCTCTTGGGTACCCGAACTCACGGCTGACCGTGTGTCGGTGTGCCGCTTCAGCGACGGCGAAGTGCTCAACGGCATCCGTCCGTCGATGGAATCGGTGTTCCATCTCGGCGTGATGCGCGAGCGTGAGGACGTGGGCTGCGTGCTGCACTTCCAGTCGCCATACGCTACTGCCGTGGCATGCATGAAACATCGTCCGACAGTATTCAATTTTACAGCCGAATGCCCTCTCCATGTCGGGGAGGAGATTCCAATGATACCATACTACCGCCCCGGGTCTCCCGAACTGGCTAAAGCGGTTGTCGACGCCATGCGCGAGCATAATTCCATCATGCTCCTCAAGCACGGACAGGTGGTATGCGGCAAGGATTTCAACCAGGCGATGGAACGCGCCATGTTCTTCGAAATGGCCTGCCGTATCGCCGTGCTCAACGGTGATAACGTCGACCCGCTCACCCGCGACGAGATTAATGACCTTGATGCTTATTTTCTTGGTAAACAGGGTAAATGATGCCGACAAAAAGCACTGAAATAAAAACCGGCGCTCCCGCTTATATCGCCGTCGATTTCGGCGGCGGAAGCGGGCGCGTCATTGCCGGCATAATCGATGATGACAACTCGCTGAGGCTTGTGGAGATACACCGTTTCACCAACCGTCAGGTCAGGTGCGGCAAACGTCTTTACTGGGATTTCCTGTCGCTCTACGCCGAAATGGTCGAAGGGCTGCGCAAGGCGGTCGCTTCCGGTCTGCGGTTGCGGAGCATAGGTATCGATACCTGGGGCGTTGACTTCGGTCTCATCGATAACAAGGGCAACCTCATCTGCAATCCGCTATGCTACCGCGACGAAGCCGTGGAAGGACTGCCCGAGGAATTTTTCGCCTCGCGTTCCCGACAGGAGCATTATGCCGTCAACGGCACGCAGGTGATGGCCATCAATACCCTTTTCCGTCTGATGGCACTCCGCCGCGATGCTCCCGCACTGCTCGGCGCCGCACGCCATCTGCTGTTCATGCCCGACCTTTTCAGCTTCTTCCTGACCGGGAAACCCAACAACGAGTATACCATAGCCTCGACATCCGAACTTCTTGACGCCCGCACGCGCGACTGGGACTACGCCCTCATTGACGAACTCGGCCTGCCGCGCCATATTTTCGGCGAAATCGTGCAGCCCGGCACATCGCGCGGCATGCTGTGCGATGGAGTGGCACGCGCGATAGGCACCGACTACCCCGTCGAGGTCATCGCCGTAGGCTCGCACGACACTGCAAGCGCCGTATTCGCCACAGCCACTTCCGACGACATGACGGCATGGCTCAGCTCGGGCACATGGTCGCTGCTCGGCATCGACCTCCCCGAACCCGTACTGACAGAGGAGGCACGCGCCGCCGGTTTCACCAATGAGGGAGCCGTGGGCGGACGTATCCGCTTCCTGCAGAATATCACCGGCCTGTGGATGCTCCAGCGCCTCATGGCGGCATGGAGCGAAAAGGGCAATCCGATAGGTATAGTAGAACTTATCAATGAGGCCGAGAACGCCGACATAGACACCGTGGTAGATGTCGACGACCCGGTATTCGCCTCGGCAGCCGACATGGAGACCATTATAGCCGACTATTGCCGCCGTAACGGGCTACGTATACCGGCGACCCGCGGCGAATTTGCCCGCACCGTCATCTCGTCGCTTGCACAGCGCTACGCACGCGGCATCCGTCAGCTCGACACATTCCTCCCCTCTCCGGTGAAAAAGCTGCGCATAATGGGCGGAGGAAGCCGCAACAAGCTCCTCAACAGGCTCACAGCCGAAGCTGCCGGCATCGAGGTGGAAGCCGCCGACGTGGAAGCGACCGCGATAGGAAACATACTCGTGCAGGCAATAGCCGACGGGCGAGTGACCTCGCGCGACGATATAACTGCCGTAACAGGATAAACATAACCGGACCTGACATAAACACCAATCCATGAAGACTGAAACAAATACAGAAAACAATTCGATACTTCATTTCAAGGGGGTAAGCTACGTGGTGCCCTTCGTGCTCATCACGAGCTGCTTCGCCCTGTGGGGATTTGCCAACGACATCACCAATCCGATGGTCAAGGCGTTCTCCAAGATTTTCCGTATGAGTGTCACCGAGGGGGCGCTCGTGCAGGTGGCCTTCTACGGAGGCTACTTCGCAATGGCATTCCCCGCCGCGATATTCATACGCCGCTTCAGCTACAAGGCCGGCGTGCTGCTCGGCCTCGGGCTGTACGCTTTCGGAGCGCTTCTGTTCCTCCCCGCCAAGGAGACAGGCGAGTATTATCCATTCCTGATAGCATACTTCGTGCTGACCTGCGGACTGTCGGTGCTCGAGACATCGTGCAATCCGTATATCCTTGCGATGGGTTCGGAGGACACGGCGACACGCCGCCTCAACCTGGCGCAGGCGTTCAACCCCGTGGGGTCGCTGCTCGGCATGTTCGTGGCAATGAATTTCATACAGAACCGTCTTGACCCCGCCGACACGGCCGACCGCGCCAACATGGGCGAGGCCGCATTCGAGGCTGTCAAGGAGCATGACCTTTCAGTACTTATCGGACCGTATCTCATAATCGGGGCGATAGTGATAGCGATGCTGCTTGTGATACGTTTCTCGGGCATACCGAAATGCGGCGAACCGACGAAGAAAATCAATTTCTTCGGCTCGCTGCGCCGCATATTCAGGCTGCGCCGTTACCGCGAAGGTGTCATAGCGCAATTCTTCTATGTAGGCGCGCAGATTATGTGCTGGACTTTCATAATCCAGTACGGCACCCGCGTGTTCACAGGTGAAGGCATGGAGGAGAAAGCCGCCGAAGTGCTGTCGCAGCAGTACAACATCATAGCCATGATAATATTCTGCTGCTCGCGCTTCATCTGCACCTTCCTCCTCAAATATTTCAATCCCGGAATATTGTTGCGCACACTCGCGATAGCCGCCGGAGTATTCACCCTCGGCGTGATATTCATCGACGGTATCTGCGGACTGTACTGCCTGGTGGCGGTGTCGGCATGTATGTCGCTGATGTTCCCCACCATCTACGGTATAGCTCTTGACGGACTTGGCGAAGACGCCAAATTCGGCGCCGCCGGCCTGATTATGGCCATACTCGGCGGCTCGGTATTGCCCCCGCTTCAGGCAAGCATCATCGACAAGGGCGTCATACTCGGCATGCCGGCGGTCAACGTCTCGTTCGTGCTGCCGCTGATATGCTTCATCGTAGTGATGATATACGGCCACCGCACCCACAAAGTGAAAGCATAAAGAGCATTGCAAAAACAATAAGAACATTGTAGGGACGCGATTCATCGCTGTTTACTTACGCTGCGCTGATAGGGGCGGGGGCGTCTCGCCCCCGTGGTAACTTTCGGTGTGTAAGAATAATACACCGAGGGCGAGACGCCCTCGCCCCTATCTATACCCATTAAGTAAACAGCATTGGGACGCGATGAATCGCGTCCCTACAAATTGACAAGATTAATTATATAGATTATGACTGAAGGATTTAAAGTAAAGCAATATGACGTGCCCGTGAAACGCAACTGCCGCACCATGCAGTTGCGCGAGGGCGACCAAAAGTTCATCGACGACTACCGCCACGCACATTCCGAAGGTGTGATATGGAAAGAGGTAATCGACGGTATACGCGAGGTGGGTATCCTCGAGATGGAAATCTACATCCTCGGCAACAAGCTGTTCATGATAGTGGAGACCCCGCTCGATTTCAACTGGGACGAGGCGATGGAACGACTTGCCAAGCTCCCCCGCCAACAGGAGTGGGAAACATTCATGTCACGTTTCCAGGACTGCTCCGCCGAAGCCACAGCCGACGAAAAATGGCAGATGATGGACCGCATGTTCCACCTGTATTAATCTACGCCCTCTTCCTTATCGCTAAACACAAATCGCCCGGCACGGGCTTAACCATTCTCAGAGGATGTTGCAGAACTTACTAAATATCACAACTATAGCGCGGACGCGATAAATCGCGTCCCAATGTTGTTTACGTAAGCTGAGTTGATAGGGGCGGGGGCGTCTCGCCCCCGTGGTAACTTTCAGCGTGTAAAAATAATATCACGGGGGCGAGACGCCCCCGCCCCTATCTATGCTTAAGTAAGCATTGAATCGCGTCCCTACAATTTGCGGCGGCTTTTGATCGTTAATTATAATTTTTCAACATTCACATATTGATAGCGGGAGGTTGTTGTCGGCAAAAAATATGCGCCGGCTTGGTCGAGCCGGCGCAGGGTTGTATTTTCACGGGGGGGTGTTGTCAGTTCATTACTATTCCGGGGAGGCCGGGGAGGCGGGATGCCTGATACACGCGTGCGAACTGGCGCACGAAGTCAAGGGCACGACGTCCGGGTTTTTCAATCTTAATTTCTTTTTCTGACACTGATGTTACGGTAACAGGAGTAGAGATTTCTTTCATTGGCATAATGTGTTAGTAGTGAATGATACGACGCCGGTATCTGTTTGTGACGTCTGCTATTATAACGCCCGGGATGCTTTATTTATTGTATCGGACGTAAATATTTTTTAATGAACACTGTAACGTGAGGATGTGAGGAAAATTGCCTCCAAAGTCGTAATTATTTATTAAGAATGGTTAATTGGGTGTGATTTGTCTTGGCGGTTTGGGAAATATGTCGTACATTTGTAGTTACGGAAAAAGAATTAGGAGTTTTTATGTAGTTTTCCTATTGTATTGATTTATTTATTAACTAAACCTGTATTCAGCCTATTGACCATCATTACTCTTTATTAACACCTTATAATATAGTAATGCAGAATCTTACACGGCTCACCGACGAGCAGTTGGTTGCAGCCTACGCCGATGGTAACAACGAGGCTTTCGACACATTATTGACACGCCACCAGAGCCGTGTCTTCTCCTATATACTTAATATTGTCAAAAACCGCGAGCTTGCCGACGATATATTTCAGGAGACGTTTGTCAAAGCTATAACGACAATCAAGCAGGGGCGTTACACCGAGAGTGGAAAATTCTCGGCGTGGATAACCCGCATCGCACACAACCATATCATCGACTACTACCGTCAGGAGAAAGCCAACGGTGTCGTTTCGGCCGATGACATGGACTTATCTCTCCTCAACCGCAAGGAACTTGCCGAGGACACTATTGAGGATTTCCTGATTGATTCACAGATTTCAGCCGATGTGCTCAATATAATGAACCAGTTGCCGCAGCTGCAGCGCGAAGTCATCGACATGCGTTTTTTCCGTGACATGAGCTTCAAGGATATAGCGAAGGCAACCAATGTCAGCATCAACACGGCGCTCGGACGCATGCGCTACGCCATACTCAACATGCGCCGCATCGCGAAGGAGAACAATATCACCCTTTCGCGCTAAGCCGGCGCGAGGGTTACCGCATATAAGCTGCGGCCACTGTCAACGGTGGCCGCAGCTTTTTTATTTTTCGAGGGGGGGATATCTCCGGGTGTTGCCCATATCACTGCGATATTAAATGGAGTTACCACGGGGGCGAGACGCCCCCGCTCCACTCAACTCCACTCCACTCAAGTCAAAAGCATTCCATCCCCCATTATGTTGCACTTATGCCGTTAGTTTTTTTGTGGCAGGGATGGGACTTTAATGTACGGGTATGAACTTAATGCGGGGCCGGAATGTTTTTTGTGTGTAGGATTTATAAAAAAATCCAAAGATAGTATAAAAAGTGGCAAATTTTGCTGCCGGTGATTTTTTATTTTCATTTTTATTATTTGTTATATGACAGCGTTAAGACAATGCGCTTTTGTTGCCGGATTAGCTTTTTTTGCTACCGCCAGCATCAATGCAAGCGAAAGCCAGTCCGACTCAAATGAAGCAGCATCTTCTGAGGCCGGCGAAGCCGATTACAGGGCTATAACAACCATCGCGGTTGAATCGGAGAGTGATTATGTGCCTGTACCTGACAGGGCTATAGTTATTACGGGGGGCGCCAACGGCGTGCACCGTGAAGTGGTAAGAGTGCTGTATGACACTTCGGATATGCATTTTCAGGATGCAAGTGTGCCGCGCTTCCTCATGATAGACCGACAGGGGAACACATTGTTCGGTATCGGCGGATATGTGGAGGGTGTGATGCAATATGATTTCGACGGAGCTATCGACGGTAACGGTTTTGTGACCCACAACATCGCCGTGCCTTCCAATCCGACGCTGCGCAACCGGCTGGGCGCCGACGCCACGCATACCAACCTTGTGTTCCAGTTGCTGCGCAATACCAAATTAGGCGTATTGAATGCATACGTACAGGGAAATTTCTCGGGCGATTCATACGGATTCAAACTGAAAAAAGCGTACATCAGACTGCATAACGTGACTGCGGGCTATGCGCGCTCTACGTTTGAGGACGGCGCCTCGGGGTCGCCGACAATCGACTATCAGGGTCCGTCGGGTGCGGTGTCAGCCACCAATTTGCTGTTGCAATACCGCGTGCCCCTCGACAAGCATTTCACAGTGGCTATTTCGGCCGAACTTCCGCAGGCTGACTATACGCTGACCCCTGGCGCCAACGAGGCGATAAACCAGCGTTGTCCCGATATACCGGCGTATGTGCAATATCAATGGGCCGGAGGTGACAGCCATGTGCGCGCATCGGCGCTGTTCCGACAGCTGTCGTACCGCAATCTTGCCAAGGCGGAAAACAGATTTGCAACCGGATGGGGCGTCCAGCTCAGCGGTGTGGCAAAAATCAGTTCGATAGCCGAAGTATATTACCAGGCTGTATACGGCAAGGGCATAGCCAATTACATCAATGATATATCAGAATTCGGATATGACCTTATCAGCGACGGCGCTGACGGCAAGATGAAGGCGCCGGGGTCGTTCGGCGTGGCAGGAGGCGTGAGACTCAACCTGTCGGACCGCATATTCGTGTCGAGCACCTACAGTTTCTGCCGTCTGTATGACCAGGAAAATATGGGTCCGGACGCATACCGCCGAGGCAATTATGCGGTGGTGAACTGCTTCTACACTCCGATAAGCGACCTGCAGGTAGGCATCGAATATCTGCACGGACGCCGCACCGACATGAGTCATGAACATGGCACTGCCAACCGGCTCGAAGCGATGGTGAAATACAGCTTTTAAATTTTATTAGCAAACCATCGACAGATGAAAGGCGTTGAAAACATAGCATAAACAAATAACATATATAAACCATATAACACACAATACTATGGACAGAATAATAGCTCTTTCAGAGATAAAAAGCGCCGTCGAGGAGGCTTTCGAGAGTTTCAAATCGTCAAAAGAAGGCACCGTAGACACGCTGCTCGAGGGTACCGACCCAAAGAAATTCGGCATAACTATAGCGTTGGCCGACGGTACTATAATCAGCAAGGGCGACACTGACGCCGCATCGCCGTTAGGAGGTATCATCAAGGTGCCCCTCTCGACCATATTGCTGAGCCAGAACACGCCAGAGGAACTCATAAAGAAAAGCGGGCACTGCCCCTGCAACGCGCAGCCCGGCAAACCGCACATGCACGGCGCCCACGGCATACGCGCGATTTCGGCAATAGAACCGATAGGCGACCCTGACTCGAAATGGAATTTCATAGAGAACCGCATGATCGACCTGATGGGCTCCGCTCCACTTCTCGATGACAAGATTTATGAGGCTCTCAAGAAGAAAGCTGTCGACGACGATACCGTGAACCAGCTCGCGAAAGACGGCTATTATCTGTATGACGATGCCACAATGTCGACCGACCTATATATACGAGCCCGCTCGATGACGGCTACTACCGAACAGCTTGCCATGATGGCTGCCACGATCGCTGCCGACGGAGTGAACCCCGTGACAGGTAAAATAGTGTTTGACGGCGAAATCGCCAAACATGTAGTGGGTATGATGGCCGCGAAAGGCCCGCGCAAGATGACATTGCCGTGGGACATGGCTGCCGGTCTGCCTGCCAAGTCAAGTTTCGGCGGCGCGATAGCGGGGGTTTATCCCGGTGTGATGGGTGTTGCGGCATACGCACCGCTGCTTATGCCGAACCGCGTGTCGGAAAAGGCTGCAAAGGCCATAATGACGATAATGCACAAGCTTGACATCAGTGTGTTCCAGAGCGCACGGCTTGTTATCGACAAGGATAAATAACACAGCAGACGATTGAGAGTTTTTTCCAGCTAATTCTCATGTCAGAGAGATGCCCTGCGGTAGTCCGCAGGGCATTTTTTTAATTTTGAATTTTGAATGGGGAATTTTGAATTTGCGGGTGGGGGTATTTTAGCTAAAGTAGCTAACGTAGCTATTTTAGCTATTTTAGCTACCATGGCTACTTTAGGCGGGTTGAGCGTATTTTTTGCGGGTAGGTGGTGTGGAAGCTCGAATTTGTTAGATAAAACGGGTATTTTATGACAATTTTGCTTTATTTTTAAAATTAATGTAGCAAAATGTTGTATATTTCAATTGGAATATTTACCTTTGCAAACAAAATACAGAAAGACCTTGCAGGAAGGTTACAACTAAGGTAAAAACAACTTCATTTTAAATAAAATCAGTAAATAGATGAAAGCAGCAGAAGTACTTGACGACCTGCGTCGTCGTTTCCCCAACGAGCCTGAATATCTTCAGGCTGTGGAAGAGGTAATCACATCAATCGAGGACACTTACAACCAGTATCCCGAATTTGAGCGCTACAACCTGATTGAGCGTCTGTGCATACCTGACAGAATTTATTCGTTCCGCGTATCGTGGGTTGACGACAAGGGAGTTGTCCGTAACAATATGGGTTACCGTATCCAGCACTCCAACGCTATCGGCCCGTACAAGGGCGGTATCCGTTTCCACTCATCGGTAAACCAGTCAATCCTGAAGTTCCTTGCTTTCGAGCAGACATTCAAGAACTCGCTCACCACGCTTGCCATGGGCGGCGCAAAGGGAGGTTCGGATTTCTCGCCCCGCGGCAAGAGCGATATGGAGGTGATGCGTTTCTGCCAGGCTTTCATGACCGAGCTTTGGCGTCATATCGGTGCCGACACCGACGTACCTGCGGGCGATATAGGTGTAGGCGGCCGTGAAGTTGGCTACATGTACGGTATGTACAAGAAGATGGCCCGCGAATTTACCGGAACTTTCACCGGCAAGGGCCGCGAATTCGGCGGTTCGCTGATCCGTCCGGAGGCTACGGGCTACGGCAACGTATATTTCCTCCTCAACATGCTCGCCACCAAGGGAATCGACATCAAGGGCAAACGCGTGGCCATCTCCGGATCGGGCAACGTGGCAACCTATACGGCACAGAAGCTGCTGCAGCTCGGCGCAAAGGTTGTGTCGATGAGCGACTCTGACGGGACGGTAATCATCCCTGACGGCATGACAGATGAACAGCTGAAATTCGTGTTCGAGCTCAAGAACATATACCGCGGCCGCATCAGCGAGTTCGCCGAGGAGTACAAACTCCCCTACTACGCCGGCCAGCGTCCCTGGACTTTGGTAAAGGCCGACATCGCAATGCCTTCGGCAACGCAGAACGAGCTTAACGGCGAAGAGGCACGCGCCCTTCTGGCCAACGGCTGCATAGCAGTGAGCGAAGGCGCCAACATGCCCTCTACTCCGGAAGCTATCAAGGAATTCCTTGCGGCCAAGATACTTTACGCTCCCGGAAAGGCAGCCAACGCCGGCGGTGTGTCGGTATCCGGCCTTGAGATGGCTCAGAACTCGCAGAAGCTCTCGTGGAGCGCCGAGGAGGTAGATGCCAAGCTCAAATCAATCATGGCTGAAATCCACCACCAGTGCACGCTTTTCGGCAAAGAGGAGGACGGATATATCAACTATGTCAAGGGGGCGAACGTAGCCGGCTTCATGAAGGTGGCACGCGCCATGATGGCACAAGGTATTCTCTAATCGACTATATAAAAAAGCGGGGCTGCCGGTTGGCAGCCCCGCTTTTTTAATGCATAATTCATAATGCATAATTCATAATTCATAATTATGGCTGCTCCTCCGGGAAGCAGCCGTATTTTTTGGGAATAAGGTCATTAAGGTCGTTAAGGACTCTAAGGTCATTAACGACTTTAATGACTTTGGGGGGATTTTTTATTGGGTATTGGGTATTGCTTATTGTCTGTCTGTTTATTTATTTGGTGTCGGTGAGACGGCGCATTGTTGAGATGTCGTCGAGGTAGTCCTGCATGTCCTGTTCGTGGTCGGCTTCCTCGGCGAGGATTTTCTTGGCGAGCTCGTTGGTTATGTAATCCTTGCCTTCGGTAAGTTCGGCAAGTTCCTGATAACGGCGCATCGCACACTCTTCGGCTATCAGGATAGTCTTGAGGAAGTATTCGGAGTTGAATGCGGTGGGGGTGTCATATACGCAACGGGCGTGTTTGAACCATTCCTGCGGTGTCAGTACGGGCACTCCTTCAAGTTCGATAATGCGGTCGCATATCATTGATGCATGGTGCAATTCCTCCTGTGCATGTTGCTCAAACTCACGCTGCAGGTCGACTCTCTGCGCTCCGACCACCATTTTGGCCGCGGTCCAATACTGATAGTACGCGAGCCATTCTTCAGACAAAGCTGCGTTGAGCTGGTCGAGCACTTTTGCCACATCTATTTTCCCTTTCAACAGGGCTACACTTTCTCTTGCCATAATCTTATTTTTTAATTAAAATCTCACCTATATAACACGTCGAGACGGGATTGGTTCACCGAAAGCCGTACTGAACACGAAGGGGTGACATTATGTTTTATCTATGAACCAAAGATGAAATAAACGATAAGCATTATGTCAACAAGAATTGTTTCAACTATCGCACCTCTTTCAAGAATGAGGCGAAGCAGGGATATTATATCGCCGCTTGAGTTCAAGCGTATAACGCTGGATGACATGGGCGCTATAAGCCGATTTCTTACTCATTCGAAGTCGCGCACGTGTGACTATACCGTGGGAGGAATATACATGTGGGTGCACTATTTCAATTACAGCTACTGCATATACCGCAATACTCTTTTCATACAGGGAGTGAGCGAGGAGGATATGGGACGGCCGGCATTTTCAATGCCTTTAGGCGAGCTTCCGCTCGATGAGTCGGTGGCTCTGCTGAAGGATTACTGCGAACAGAATGGTATCCCGCTACGGTTTTCGGCAATACCCGAAGATTGCATCAGTGAGTTCAGACAGGCCGGGGAGTGGACTGTGGAACCGCTTGCCGACTGGGCTGACTACCTCTATGATGCGGAAGGAATAGCGACACTCTCGGGAAAGAAATACTCCAAGAAACGCAATCACGTGAACCGGTTCATGCTCGACAATCCCGAGGCGCAACTGCATACCATAGGCGAGGAGAATACGCCGCGGATACTCAATGCCTTCTATAAATGGGACAACACGGAGGAGATGCAGTCGTTGACGGCAATCGAGGAACGCGACATGACGGTGAACGTGATGGAACATATTGGACAGCTGCCGGGATTTGAAGGCGCATGGCTCGATGACGGACGCGGCAATATCGTGGCTTTCACCGTAGGGGAGGTAATCGGCGACACGCTGTATGTGCATATCGAGAAGATGAATCATGAGGTGTCGGGCGCGGGCACGGCGGTGTTCCACCTGTTTGTGAAGGCGATGATGGAGAAATATCCGGAGCTGCGTTACTGCAACCGTGAGGAGGATGTGGGTGACGAGGGACTTCGTCAGGCGAAACTGTCGTATCATCCGTCGGATGTTTTGCAGAAGTATGACCTGATCGGAGCATAAAATTGAAAAAAGTTTAGTAACTTTGGGGGTATAAAATCAGATGGGCTTACTATAAATAATCAGGGAGGCCCACTCAAGGATGGTAAAAGAGATGTCGTCAATCGAGCAAAACAGCATAATGACAGGGGGAGGCGGAATGGCCGGAGGGAATAAGACACGGGGGAACAGAATCAAAGTGTGGGTGGAGGCTATGCGGCTGCGCACACTTCCGGTATCGGTGGCGGGAGTGATTGCCGCGATGGCTCTCGGCGAGATATTCGGCTGCTTCAGGATTGTGCCCGCGCTGCTGTGCCTGCTGTTTGCGGTGCTGGCGCAGATTTCATCGAATTTCGCGAACGAATATTTCGATTACCGCGGCGGCCTTGACCGCCCGGGACGCGTGGGGCCGAGGCGCGGCGTGACTGAGGGTGACATCACTCCGCAGGCGATGCTGCGCGCCACAATCGCTTGTCTTGCCGCAGCCTGCATCACAGGGTGCGTGCTGATAATATGGGGCGGCTGGGAACTTATCCCGGTCGGACTGCTGATAGCGGGAGGCGTATTCGCCTATTCGGCAGGGCCGTATCCGTTGTCGCACCACGCATTGGGGGAAGTTGCGGTAGTGATATTCTTCGGCGTGATACCAGTCAACATGACGTATTATATCATGGGGCACCAATTCGGAGAGACAATACTGATGGTATCGCTTGCCATAGGGCTTATGGGCGCCAATATACTGCTTGTGAACAATTACCGTGACATTGAAGATGACCGCGCGGTCGGCAAGCATACGATAGCCACGCTGTTCGGCGGCAAATGCGCCTCGACGCTTTATCTGCTGAACGGGTGGATTGCCATGATGCTGACAGCACCGCTGTTCATCGAACTGCCCCTCGCGATATGGGTGGCTCCGGCGCTTTACTTAGGATGCCACACAATGCTGTGGTGCGCGCTGCTGCGCCGTCGCGGCCGCGAACTCAACAAACTCTTAGGTATGACCGCGCTCAACATGTTGGCGTTCACACTGGTCTTCGCGCTTATAATATTCGTGATATAACCAGCAGCCCCACGGTTAAAGTCCCCAATTCAGATAAAACATACTCTCAGAATAAAATAAACGACAATGTCGACACTGACACCTGTAATACAGCTCAAAAGCCCCAAATTATACTATACCGGGGTGATGCTCGCCAATCCCACCGAAACGGACATAGTGCAGGGCATCAATGTGGTGATAGGCGCCAACAGCTCGGGAAAGTCAACATTAGGCAACATACTCGAAAAGGGGTGGAATTTCCGCACTAATGTAATAACCTCACCATTAGGGAAGCCGTCGGTAAAGAAAATCGAATTCTCCGACATACATTCGCTGCCGGGGCTTAATGTAGAATATTACCAGCAGCGGTATGAGGCCACGATGAATGACGAGGTGCCGAGTGTGGCCGATATTCTCGGAGATAAAATCAACAGCGCCCGGTGGGAAGAGCTGACCCGGATGTTTCACCTGCATGGAGTGGAAGAACGCAAAATCAACTACCTGTCGTCGGGCGAACTGAGGAAACTGCTCATAATCAATGCTCTCATCAACCCTGTCGACGTACTGATACTCGACAATCCGTATATTGGTCTCGACGCGGGTTCGCGCGTGATACTCAACGAAGCCATCGACGCGCTTAACCGGCGGGGCATCACGACGGTGCTGCTCGTGGCCAATCCGATTGACATACACCCGAACGCCACGCAGGTGATACCGATGCAGAATCTCACCATATTGCCTGCAATCAGCGAGTTCAGTTCCATAAAATGGGTGCAGTCGTCGGTAATGCATCTTTTCGACTACGCCGTCAACATCGCCGACATACCACTGCCACCCGTCATTGACAACGAGCCTGTGGATACGGTGATGAAAATATCGCACGGAGTGGTCAACTACGGCAACCGCCGCATAATCGACGGAATAGACTGGGAGGTAAAGGACGGCCAGTGCTGGGCGCTGTCGGGACCGAACGGTTCGGGGAAATCGACACTGCTGTCGCTGATATGCGCCGACAATCCTCAGGCCTACTCCAATGACATAACCCTTTTCGACCGCCGGCGCGGAAGCGGAGAGTCTATATGGGACATCAAACGGCGCATATCGTTCGTAAGTCCGGAACAAAGCCTGCATTTCCATCCGGCTGGCGATGTGGCTACGATAGTGGCGCAAGGGCTCAACGACACCACCGGAGTGTTCATTCCCCTCAAGCCGGGACAGAAAGAACTTGCCGAACAGTGGCTCAGGCTGCTTCATTTAGAGCACCTGGGACCGCGCAGCATAGGCACGCTGTCGGGCGGCGAGAAGCAGATGGTGATGCTGGCGCGAACGTTCATAAAGCAACCGCGACTGATGATATTCGACGAGCCGCTTCACGGACTTGACTATGCCCGCGCCCGCGCCGCCCGCGCCATCATAAACCATTTCGCCGCGAGGTCGCGCGCCTCGGAGGGACGCTACCCGCTGTCGCTCATTTTCGTGAGCCACTATGCGGAGGAACTGCCTGAATGTGTAACCTATACAAAAACTCTCGGATAAACGCCGTGCAACTGACCCGACTGCATATTACCAATTTCAAGAATATCGCCGAAGCCGACCTGAGTTTCAGCCCGAACATCAACGCGCTGCTCGGCGACAACGGCATGGGCAAGAGCAATCTGCTCGATGCCATATATTACCTCAGTTTCTGCAAGAGCTTCACGTCGCTCCCCGACGCGGGGATAGTACGCGCAGGCGAGACGTTCACGATGATGCAGGGCGACTATCTGCGCCGCGGCACGGAGGAGCAGGTAGCGTTCGGATATGCCGCGGGGAAGCGTAAATCGTTCAAGCGCGGCGGCAAGGAGTACAGTAGGCTGAGCCAGCACATAGGGCTGTTTCCGCTCGTTCTCGTATCGCCGGCCGACATGGAGCTTGTGGGGGGCGGTACGGAATGCCGGCGCAAGTTCATCGACATGCTCATATCGCAGACCGACGCCACTTATCTGAACCACCTGATACGCTACAACTCGGCGCTGCAACAGCGCAACCGCCTGCTGCGCGACCATATTGCCGACCCAAATCTCTATATTGCCGTGGAAATGACGATGGAGATGTCGGCGGAATATATCACAAACGCCCGACGGGAGATAACGCAACGTCTACGCGACACATTCATAAGGCATTACCGCGACATAGCGCGCACACAGGAGACGCCGGGGATAGAATACCGCTCGGCGCTCGACATGTCGGGGCGGAGATACTGCGAGCTTCTCGACGAGTCGCGCCGAAGGGATGAGATTGTAGGACACACTACGACCGGCCCCCACCGCGACGACCTCGAACTGTCGCTTGACGGAATGGCGGTGAAGAATACCGCGTCGCAGGGGCAGTCGAAAACCTTCACGATAGCGCTGCGGCTGGCTCAGTACGAGTTCATGCACGAGGCTACGGGGATGAGGCCTCTATTGCTGCTCGACGATATATTCGACAAACTGGATTCGCGCCGCGTGGCAAACATTGTCGAAATCGTGAACCGTGACATATTCGGCCAAATATTCATAACGGATACCAACCGTGACCATCTTGACTCCATCATGTCGGCCATGACAGGTGCGGACTACAGTTTATGGAATGTCAGCTCGGGAAAATTCGAACCCATAAAATAGCCGCGCTATGAAACGGACTGAACCTATATCAATAAAACAACTCATCGACAAGGTGATGCTTGAGAGCGACACCCGCGAGGCGATGATGCAGCAGCGGGCGTCGTATCTGTGGACCGAGGTGGTCGGAGCGGGAGTCAACAGGTTTACGTTCCGGCGGTATGTCGACAAGGGGGTGCTGCACGTGTATATCACGTCGGCATCGCTGAAAAACGACTTGGGATTTCTGAGGCAGAACATACTGAAGGAAATCAACATCCGGCTTGGCGCGGAGGTGCTGAGCGACATCGTGATACACTGACAGGTTGAGGTGGTTTGCGGAAAGTTAAAGCCGAGTTTTGCAACACCCTCCCTACGTTTTGAGGCAGTCCTACAACATCGCATAATATACTATAAAAAAGTTTAATATATACGAAAATGAGATACCAATTACCTGAATGTAAAAATCCGAAAGTGCCGGCACCGGTGTGCGAGTTCAGCCACAAGATGCCGCTGCAGGTACGTTTCAACGATATTGATATACTTGGGCATATCAACAACTCGGTATATCTGTCGTTTTTTGACTTGGCAAAGGCCGAATATCTGACCGGCGCCACTTCGGCACGCGTGGAGATTGGCGGCATAGCTGTGGCTATCGTGAACATCAACTGCCAGTTTTATTCGCCGGGTTATTTCAACGAGCCGCTGGAGGCTGCCACGACAGTGACAAGAGTGTCGCACCGCAGCCTGTGCATGGAGCAACGCATATACAATCCGACCAACGGCGACGTGAAGTGCATCGCCACGACAATCATGGCCGGATTTGACCCGAAAACAGCCCGGGGAACCGAAATTCCGCAGGAATTTATCGCGGAGCTTGAGGCATTTGAGGGCAGAAAACTGTTTGTGGAGAAGGCCGGCGGAAAGCATTAGGCAAACCGTGACTGCAAAAAATCTTTTCATATCTATTTTTTGTTAGAATAATATAAATGTTATATATTTGCAAACAAAATGATAGCACTATGGAAGCAGTAATACAAAAGAAAGCCACGATGTTCCGTCTGAACACAGACCTTATAGAACGTTTAAAAGAAATGGCCAAACGGGAACACAGGAGTCTGAATAATTTCGTTGAGTGCATATTGCTTGATGTAGCATACAATGAACCTAACGAAATCACCAAAGCTGCAATTGAAGAAGCCCGCAGCGGAAAATTAAGAGACATTCCCCCCATTGATACTTCATCTCCGGAAGCCATGTTCAAATCCATGGGATTATGAAGAAGTTAAGGCCGTCGACCCAATATAAAAAAGATTTAAAACGCATAAAGAATAATCCGAAAAAAGTAAATGCGTTATTAAAGGTACTTAACCTGCTTGAGAATGAGATTCCTATTCCGGAAGAATATAAGCCCCATATGCTGAGCAACGATTATTCCGGATGCATGGAGTGCCATATTCAAGGTGATTTTCTTCTGATCTGGATAGATGAAGAAACTAATGATATTGACTTAGTACGTCTTGGCTCACATTCAGAATTATTTGGAAAAGGAGCCAAACGATAAAAAGATTTGCAGGATAAATAAAAAAAGGTTATCTTTGCGGGCACTAACAGGCTGCTCGAATGGTGGAATGGTAGACACGAAGGACTTAAAATCCTTTGGCTATTGCAGCTGTGCGGGTTCGAGTCCCGCTTCGAGCACGCGACATAAAGAGAGGAATTCATTGAGTGGATTTCTCTCTTTATCATTATTTTATGATTTTTTTGGGTGGAGGTGTAACATTTTTTGTATATTTGCGTATTAGTATGTGATGGTATCATGGTGATGATGTGGCATCTCCAAAGAGTAGGGACGCACGGCTCGTGCGTCCGCGAAACAGGGGGACTGACCGTCAGTTAATTATCGGACGTACGGGTCGTGCGTCCCTACACCATCAGCTGATTTCTGCGGTACTGCAACGCCATGATTATCAGATACCGGCTTCATTTTGCAATCAACAATTACATTTCAAAATAATTAGCAGATGAAAAAATTTTTCAAAAAGGCGTTAATGCTTGTCGGAGCTTTTGTGATGCTCCATGCAACGGCGTCGGCACAGGACATGCCGCTTCCGGTGGATTCGGCAGTGCGCATCGGCACACTTCCCAACGGACTTACCTATTACATCCGCCACAATGAGAAACCCAAGGGACAGGCCGATTTCTACATCGCGCAGAAAGTGGGCAGTATTCTTGAAGAGGACAACCAGCGCGGTCTGGCACACTTCCTGGAGCACATGTGCTTCAACGGCACAAAGAATTTCCCCGGCAACGGTATCATCAACTGGCTTGAGACAGTGGGCGTGAAGTTCGGTCAGAACCTGAATGCCTATACCGCTGTCGACGAGACGGTATACAATATCTCCAACGTGCCCGTGGCACGAGAGGCAGTGCAGGATTCATGCCTTCTTATACTCCACGACTGGGCCAACAACCTTCTTCTCGAAGATGAGGAGATTGACAAGGAACGCGGCGTGATACATGAGGAGTGGCGCTCGCGCAACGTAGGCCAGATGCGTATCCTCGAAAACCTGCTGCCGACCATCTATCCCGACAGCAAGTATGCCTACCGTCTGCCTATCGGCACGATGGAAGTGGTTGACAATTTCCCCTATCAGGCACTCCGCGACTATTATGAGGCATGGTATCGTCCCGACCAGCAGGGTATTATCGTGGTCGGCGACATCGACGTGGACCGTATCGAGGGCAAAATCAAGGAGATGTTCTCGGACATCGAGATGCCGGCCGACGCTCCCGAACGTGTATATTTCCCCGTTCCCGACAACGAGGGCACAATCTATGCCATCGGCGCCGACAAGGAGCAGCAGAACTCTCTTGTATGGCTTTACTTCAAGAGCGACCCCTTCCCCAAAGAGATGAAGGGGAACATGTCATACTTAGTGCAGAAGTATGTCATGAACATGATTACCTCGATGCTCAACAACCGTTTCAGCGACCTTGCCAACAAGCCTGACGCACCGTTCGCACAGGCGCTGGTGTTTAACGACGATTTCCTTCTTGCCAAAACCAAAGACGCGCTGGCATTTGTAGGTGTAGGCAAAGACCCCAACCTCACTCCCGTGCTCCAGGCAATCTACCGCGAAGCTCTCCGCGCAAAACAGAGCGGATTTACCGTAGGTGAATACCAGCGCGCCAAAGACGAATACATGTCGCAGCTCGAACGTGCATACAACAACCGCAACGACCGCGAGAACGAGCCGTATGTAAATGAATATGTACGCCACTTCATCGACAACGAACCTATCCCCTCCATCGAGGACGAGTATCAGCTCATGCAGATGATCGTGCCGATGCTCAACGTCGAGATGATCAACTCGGTGCTTCCCGAACTTATCACCGACAACAACCGCGTGGTATGGGCACTCCTGCCTGAAAAAGAGGGTGTGGCACTTCCTACCGAGGCGGAATTTGCAGCAGCCATGAAAGCTGTCGACGGCGAAACTCTCGAGGCATACGTCGATGAGATGAAGGCCGAGCCCCTCATCCCCAATCTTCCCGCAGCAGGCAAAATCGTATCGGAAAAGTCACTCGAACAGTGGGGCGCCACCGAACTGACACTCTCCAACGGCGTGAAGGTGATAGTGAAGCCGACGAAGTTCAAAGCCGACGAAATAATGTTTACCGGTACGGCATTCCGCGGCACCTCTCCCCTTTCGGCCGAGAATGACACCGACATCAAGAATATCGAACTTGTACTCTCGTCGAACGGTCTGGGCGACTATACCGAAATCGACCTCCAGAAATACCTGTCGGGCAAACAGGCTAACATAAGCCTCGAAATCGGCAACTTCGAGAGTGAAATCGCAGGTATCACCACTCCGAAAGACCTCCCCACCCTCATGGAACTCCTCTACATGACGATGACCGACGTGACTATCACCGAGGATGACTTCAAGGCGCTCCAGAGCAAATATGCAGGCGTGCTGCGCAATCAGGAGTCGAACCCGCAATACATATTCGGCCGCGACGTCGCCAAGAGCCTGTTCGCCAATTCCCGCCGTCTGCCCATCACTTCGGAAGAGGTTGAGGCAGCCAACCGCGAGAATATCCTCAACATCATTCATGACGCCACATCTAATGCCGCCGACTATACATTCGTATTCGTAGGCAACATCGATATGGATACATTCCGTCCGCTCGCAGAGCAATATATCGCAATCCTTCCGGCTGATGCCTCGAAAGCAGCAAAAGAGGTGAAAATCGACAAGAGCCTCGTGATACGCGACGGTAAAATCGACGATACCTATACCACCAAGATGGAGACCCCGCAGACCTACGCTGTCGTGATGGCTACTGCCGAGATGCCCTACAACGCCAAGAACGCAAGTCTTGCCTCAATCACCGGCCAGATACTTTCAAAGCGTCTTCTCGACACTGTGAGAGAGGATATGGGCGCTGTCTATTCTATCGGCGCTTACGGCTCCATGAACCGCATGCCCGGCAAGAACACGCAGCTTGCTTCGCAGTTCCCCATGAAACCGGAAATGAAACAGGAAGTCCTCGACTTCATCGCAGCCGAAATCGAGCGCATGAAAGGTAATGTGACTCAGGAAGAACTTAACAAAGTGATTGAATTCATGGTCAAATCGGCCAACGAAGGCAAAGAGAAGAACAGCAACTGGATGAGCGCAATCAGCGGCTGGACGGAAAACGGCGTCGATACGTTCAACGGCAACGTGGAGACTTTGCAGTCAATCACTGTCGCCGACGTGCAGCAGTTCCTCACCGACCTTATGGCACAGGGCAACTACGCGATAGTAATACTTGACCCCGAGGTAGCAAAATAATCCTGTCAGGGATTTTCAATAATCGAGTAGGAGGTAAACACTAATCGCAGGTGTTTATCTCCTGCTTTCGTGTTTACCGACCTCTCACACCACCGTACGTGCCGTTCGGCATACGGCGG
>OHDA01000234.1_pt1 | contig 35394 bp, 33 predicted proteins | sample 1566881 | NCBI WGS metagenome assembly OHDA01 (sample SAMEA3879585, study PRJEB24766) | human gut metagenome | biome: human-associated habitat; feature: feces | place: USA | collected 1985/1987
GGAGCAGGAGATCAACACAGCGTCCGACAAGTCCGCCATCACGCGGGCCTATTTGCAAAGTCTCGTCAAGCGGTTCCACAAACCGACCAAAGCGAAGAAGGCTCACGAAAAGTCCTTCTTCGACGTAATCGACATCTACCTGGCAGCACACAAACTATCAGAGAACCGATTAAAGAACTTTCGGGTGTTGGTACGCTGCCTGCATCGTTTCGAGCTGTACCGAAAAGTAACCGCAAGCCGGGGATTTACACTTTCATTCACCAGTCTGACCCCGGATATATTGAGGCAAATCGAAGAGTTCTTGCTCAACGAGCCGGAGATATTCCTGCAATATCCGGAGATTTACGAGCAATATCCCTATTCTGCCAAGGTGGCTGTCAAAACACCCAAGCGCAAACGGCCGCCAAGACTCGATGCCGAGGGCAATGAAGTTCCGAAAGGGATGCCGCTGCCTCGCGGTCAGAATACCGTTTCGGACATGCTGACCCGTTTCAGGGCATTTTTCCTCTGGGCGATCGACAACGGATACACGACCAACAATCCCTTCAAACATTTCACCATCGGAGAGATCGTCTACGGAACTCCGATCTACATCAGCAACGAAGAGCGCAATCAGCTGTTCGAGGCCGACCTGTCCGACAATAAGGATCTGGAGACGCAGCGTGACATCTTTGTCTTCCAATGCCTGATCGGTTGCCGGGTCAGCGACCTCTACAAAATGACCCGCCGAAACATGATCGACGGAGCCATCGAGTACATTCCCCGAAAGACCAAGGAGGATCGGCCCATCACCGTTCGGGTACCCTTGAACGAGACGGCCCGGCGGTTGATTGCCAAATACCGGGATCCAGACCATGAAAGTCTGTTTCCTTTCAACACGGAGCAGGACTACAACCGCAAGATCAAAGAGGCTTTTCGCCGGGCAGGGTTGAACCGCATGGTCACGGTACTCGACCAACAGACCCGCCAGGAGATACAGCGTCCTTTGTACGAAGTAGCCTCATCACACATGGCCCGGCGCACCTTTATCGGCAATATCTATAAGAAGGTCAAAGATCCCAATCTGGTCGGAGCCTTGAGCGGCCACAAAGAGGGAAGCCGGGCCTTTGCCCGTTATCGGACCATCGACGACGACCTGAAAAAGGAGATGATCGGTTTTCTCGATTAAAATGCTATCTTTGTATCGCTATGGATAAGAAGAAGATAAGCGAAGGCCCGATTATTCCCTGGGCGATTACACTGGTTCTCTGTCTGGCTATTGCCACGCTCATACGCCTTGTGGCATTGGCCCAAGGGGTAGACAGCGGCACGGCGAATCTCGTGTTTGTGATCGTCATGGGGTGTTGCGTCGTTCTGTATCTGATTATCTGGGCCATACTGGGAGAATCCCTCATTCCCTGGATGATGAAGAGATTCCAGAACCGGCAAATCGCCAGTCCGGAACAGACTCCCCGTGTTTCAACTGACACCTCGCCTGCGGAATCGGCTCTTCCGAGTATTGCCGAGATCAAAACAGAGGCGGAACAAAAACTGCTCGCTCGGAGAACGGAAAAGCTGAACCTGTTCCTCGAATATACCCATCTGGTCCTCGGGCCGTATGTTTCAGCCGAGGGTTTGGAGCGGCTTCGAGACTGCATTGCGCGCTATGCCCATGAAGAGGCATTGCCCACGGATTTGATCCCGGTCCGCGTCGAGAAACTCACCAACTTCGATCTCTTCCATTTCGGATGGAACATGACCGAATACTTCGGCATCGGCAAGAAGTATGAGGTTGTTCCCTGGTTGCAACAGGTCTTTGCCAACCTCCGGGAGCTGGAGCCTTCCTACATCAAAGGGAAGCTCTACACCTCCGAGACAAAGCGTTTCACCATACCCAATACAACCGATCTGCCCGCTTTTCTGGCAAAATTGAAAGGTTGACGAACCCTCATTTTTGAGATCAGCGAGAGATTTTTGGGAGATTCCAAGTGTTTTTGGTCTCCCTGAAATCTCTCGCTTCATTTGCCTCGGTTCCAATCGCACGGAACTGGAAAATCCATGTTTCACCAAACCTTTTCGATTATGAGTTTAAGGGAATTATTGGAATCCGGGGCGAACGTCAGCGTTACGGTCAAACTGGATGACCTGAGGACGATCCTCAAGGAGGCGGCCGGCTCGGCGGCCGCGACACAACAAGAACCGCCGGCCGAAGAGTTTCTTTCGCGCAAAGAGGTGCTGGCAGCATTGAAAATCGACTCCTCCACGCTCTGGTGCTGGGAGAAGACCGGGTACATCCGTTCATACCCGTTTGGAGGCCGCAAGCGCTATCGACGGGAAGAAGTCGAAGCAATCCGTACGGGAAGGAAAGGAGGCCGTCATGACCGCTAAACGGAAGGAGACCGGCGCGGCCTATCTGCGCGTGGGGACAACCATCTACAAGCGGGTTCAGCAGCCGCTGAGCAGCGGCCGGAGCATCGAGACCCTCCTGGCGTGGAATGTCGAGACCCTGCGTCAGGATTTCGGGAAGGATTACCTGGCCCGCATTCCGAAGTACGACGGATTCTGCACAGTTCCCGACCATACGAACTACCGGCGGGAGATCCACGGCTTCCTGAACCGCTACGAACCGATTCCCTTCCAGCCGGCCGAAGGGGATTTTCCGCACATCCGCGACTTTCTGTCGCACATCTTCGGCGAGCAGGTCGAGATGGGGTATGACTATCTGCAGCTGCTCTACCTGCGGCCTCTGCAGCGGCTGCCCGTTCTGCTGCTGGTCTCCAGCGAGCGCAATACGGGCAAGACCACCTTTCTGAATCTGCTGAAACTGATCTTCGGCGGGAATGTCACCTTCAACACCAACGAGGACTTCCGTTCGCAGTTCAACGACGACTGGGCAGGCAAGCTGCTGATCTGCGTGGACGAGGTGCTGCTCAACCGCCGCGAAGACTCCGAACGGATCAAGAACCTCTCGACGGCCCGCAGCTACAAGGCCGAGGCAAAGGGGCGCGACCGCCGGGAGGTGGAGTTCTTCGGGAAGTTCGTGCTGTGCTCCAACAACGAACGCAATCCCGTGCTGATCGAGGCGGCGGAGACCCGCTACTGGGTGCGGCGTATCCCGCCGCTGACGCACGACGACCAGCAGCTGCTTGCCCGGATGCAGACTGAAATCCCGGGCCTGCTGTTCTTTCTGCAACGACGCACGCTCTCAACCCGCGAGGAGAGCCGCCTGTGGTTCTCCCCGCGTCTCCTGGCGACGGAGGCCCTGCGGCGGATCATCCACTACAACCGCAGCAAGCCCGAGGCCGAGATGCTGTCGATCATCCGCGACATTCTGGATGGCGAGAAACTGGAGGAGTATCAGTTCGATGTGAGCGACATGGTGAACATGCTGGAGATCCGCGGCATTCGGGTCGACCATCCCACCGTGCGGCGGACACTGACCGAGAGCTGGCTGCTGCGGCCGGCACCGCCGACCTACTACCAGCGCTATACGATCACCTACAACGGGCTGACCCAACGCCAGGAGAGCAAGACGGCACGGATCTATACCGTCACGCGAAAGCTGCTTGATGAACTGCTGACCGATGTCTCCGGCCTGTAAGATTGTTGGATGCTGAGGATATTCGGCTTATTCTCTGCTTCTTACATTTCTTACAAATCCTCTTACAAAATCTTACAACACTTACGGGCTTACGGCACCGACTGCCGTGTAAGAACGTTGTAAGACGACAACCTTTTCTTTCACTGCGTTTTACGCGGTTTTCTCAACAAACTTACAGAAAAATGAATACCACCCCATATGCTCCCCGGATCCCCATCCGAGAATATCTTGCCCACCGCGGCATCCTGCCCCGGTACGAACGAAACGGCTACGGCATGTATCTTTCGCCCCTGCGCGAGGAGCGCACACCGAGCTTCAAGGTGAACTACCAGAAGGATCTCTGGTATGACTTTGGGATTGGTGAGGGCGGCACGCTCCCCGCGCTCATCATGCGCCTGGAACGATGCAGCCGCAGCGAAGCCTTCGAACACCTGCAACACGCGGCCGAAGGGACCGTCAGCCTCCTGGCCTCCCGTATCTGCGAGCGATATGCCGTGCCGACCGAGGTTCCGAATCCCCAACCGGCGCTCCGTATCCTTTCGGATGCACCGCTGCGTCATCCGGCCCTGCTCGGATACCTTGCCTCACGCGGCATTGTACCCGGAATTGCGGCGGCATATTGTCGGGAGGTACGCTATCAGGTCCGCAACCGCTGCTTTTTCGCCATCGGCCTCCGGAATGACTGCGGAGGCTGGGAGTTGCGGTCCGAACGTTTCAAGGGGAGCTCTTCGCCCAAACAGATAACGACCATCGACCATCAGTCCGACAAGGTGATCGTCTTCGAGGGGTTCATGGATTTCCTCTCCTGCCTCTCGATGAAGCACCCCGCACCGCTCGGGATCGACGCCGCGGTACTGAACTCGGTGGTCAATCTGCCAAAGGCGCTCCCTTTCCTCGATCGGCATCCGACGATCCATGCCTTTCTGGACAACGACGAGGCAGGACGTCGCACCCTCGCCGAACTGACCCATCGGTGTCCCCGTAGCCAGGTGATCGACCACACGCAACTCTATCGAGATTATAAGGATCTCAACGACTTTTGGATCGCCCGCAAACGGCTTCAGAATGATTCGGAAGAGGCAAAGACTGAATCCCGGAAACCGCAATTACACCCCAAAAGAGGAATGAAGGTTTAAGGGGGGCAAGTTTGTGTTTTTGTCAGCCAAAAACCGGCCGCAAAGCCCTATCCCGATGGTCTCAACTTAAAAATTCCAATCCATGAACACACCGAAGAAAGGGGGCCGTCCGCCTTTGGGACGTGCCCGAAAACAGGAGTACCGCATCACTCTGCGGTGCAACACCGCCTGCAACTTCAAGCTCCGCGCCCTGGCCCGTGCGGCCGGCACCACGCGCACCGAGGTGCTGCGGCAACTGATTCTCAACGGCTCGGTCCGCGAGCGGCTGCGGAGTGAGCATCTCGAATGGCTTGCCCAACTCAAAGGTCTTGCCCGCAATCTGAATCAGCTGACCCGGCTGGCCCACACCCAGGGATTCGCCGCCGTCGCAGCGCGCCATGCGACGCTACAGGCCGAACTGGTGCGGATGATCGAAGCCCTGCGCCGTGATCGGTAAGGTCATTTCGGGAGGATCATTCAGCGGCACGGTCGGCTATGTGATGAAGGAGCAGTCGCGCGTGCTGGAGGCTCGGGGTGTCGAGCCGCCCGGCGTGCGGGAGATGGTCGAGGATTTCGAGGATCAGGCGCGCCTCAATTCCCGCCTGCAGCAGAACGTCGGACATATCTCCCTGTCGTTTTCGCCGAAGGATGCCCCGAAGCTCACCGACGAGCGGATGACACAGATTGCAAAGGAATACATGCAGAAGATGGGTATCACCGATACGCAATACCTTTTGGTGCGGCACCTCGACCGGCCCCATCCCCATTGTCATCTGGTCTACAATCGCGTAGGTGATCACGGGCAGACCATCCCCGACCGCAACATCAAACTTCGCAATGCGAAGGTGTGCCGCGAGCTGACCGAACGTTTCGGGCTGCATCTGGCTCCGGGCAAGGAGACCGTCCGGCGGGAGCGGCTGCGTGAGCCCGACCGAACCCGGTACGAGATATACGATGCAATCAAGGAGTGTCTGCCCATGTGCAGGAACTGGAACGAGCTGGAAGGCAGGCTAAAGGAACAGGGCATCGATGTCCGCTACAAATATTGCGGTTCTACCAGCCAAAAGCAGGGCGTTCTGTTCTCGAAAAACGGGCTGGAGATCTCCGGCTCGAAGGTCGATCGGGCCTTTAGTTTCTCGAAGTTGGATCGCCACTTCGGGCAGGTGCAACAGCGGCAAACTGCCCTGATGTCAGGACTCAAGGCAGCAGCCGGGAGCTTCCGGGCTGCTTTTGCAGGTTTGTTCGGAGGCGGGCGTCCCTTCACCGCAGCGGGAGGCGGTGGAGGAGGCGGAAACCATGGCGCAGGGTCGGTGTCGCTCGGCAGTGCCGGGTCGATTCCGCTGCCGCCGTTCGACTCGCCATTTGCCCTTTCACCCGAGATGATGCAGCGACGTGAGGGTGAGAGCCCCGAGGAGCATATAGCCCGCATCACGGCACTGATCAACAAGGCGGCCGAAGCGATGGCCGTAGCCCTCGTGGAGCGTAAGCGCCGCATGGAGGCTCGCTCCCGCAAAATCGGATAACAAACCTAAAATACGAAAAGATGAAAGAGAACACCTTGGAGCTCTCCTTCGAGATGTACGAAGAGTTGAAGGAGTCCCTTATCAAGACACTCCGGTCGGAGTTGGCCGAGGCCCGATTACAATCGATGGCGGCTATTGATACGGACGCAATCAAGCAACTGCTTCAAACAATCTCCGAGCGGCAGGAGCAGATTAGCGAAGACCTCGGAGCGCAGATTTCGGAGATGGAAGAGAAAGTGGCAGAAATAGAGATTCTCGAGGAGTTGCCGCCACGGATGGTGCAGCACCGTTTTGCGATCTCACTGGACGCAACCCGCAACTTTTGGCTCTTCATGTCGATGTTTGTCGTGATCGTCGTACTATCTGTCGGACTCTATCTGAAGTGGCAGCCCGACCGCGGCCGGTATGACAATGATCTGAAGTATCGCTATGTGCTGATGAAGGGCGAGGCGTCTCCGAAAAGACTGTCGGAATTGGAGGAACTGTTCGAAGTCGAGCGGAATCAGCGGCGTATAGACTCAATGCGAAGGGATGTCGAGAAGTACGAGCGGTTGGTACGCAGAAGGGCAGCTCTCGACGAGCAGGCGCGGCTGAAGGCTCAAGAGGCCGAACAACTCAAGCGTGATGCTGCCAAACTCAAAAACAAGTAGCTCTTCCCTTTCTGCCGCAAAGATAAGCCGCCGGACGGACAACGCAAGGTCAGGACGAGTTGCCACCGGCAAACCTTGCGCAAAGTCCATCCGGCGGCTTTGGCTTGTCGCTACCAAACGGGAAGGGCGGAATAAAAGGTAAAAGCGACACTTGAGCGATACATCTCTTTCCATTCATGAGCCAAAAAATGTCTATCGGGGCGAGTTCTTTGAGATTGTCTCATAAAAGTTTGGGAAATCTTCGTTTTTCCCCGAAATAGCACGTATCTTTGAAATCGAAAAACAAACGGCCATGAAAACCAATCGGGAAGAGATTCTGCAAAATGCCCTGCAACTCTTTATGTCGAAGAATTACGAGGGAGTCAGCCTGCAAATGATCGCCCACAGCGTCGGGCTGACTAAAACCGGGATCTTCAACTATTATTCCACCAAACTCGACCTCTTCATCGCCGTGGCCGACCGCTATCTCTTCCATCTCCAGGATCCAGAGAACAAATTCGCCCCGTCGGACGGGTCGCTGCGTGATTTCATCGACAAATACGTCGAGGGCGTGGAGCATACCATGGCGGAGATCGTGCGGCTGGGCAATATCCAGCGGGAGAAGATGCCCGGGGAGTTGGCCAATGCCGGTTACTTTCACCTCTTCCAACAGGTGCTCTTCTATTATCCCGATGGGAAGCACAAGCTCCATGAATGGATGGAAAAGGAATTTCGGCTTTGGTGCGACGTCATCGGCCGAAGTGTCGAACACGGCGAACTGCGTGAAGAGATCGACGTTCAAGAAACTGCCGCTCTGTTCCGGCAGGTATTCATCGGTCTCTCGTACCAAATGTCTTTCTCCGACGGCCTCGATGTCGGGATTCTCCGAAAGCGTTTCCTCTATATATATGGGCTGCTGAAGCGCTGAGCAGGCTTTCAGCGGCTTTTTTCACAATTCGGAGTAAAAATATGACCACTTGGTCATATTTTTGTTTTTTTATGCTATCTTTGTCTCCATGAAAAAAAATGACCAATCGGTAACTTTTATGGAAAACAAACCTTTCGAACGCATCCAAAGGAGCTTCAACTACACGCCTGCGAGCATCTTCACGAACCAATGGTCGAACCTGGCCTTTGGTGTGGGAATGATCGTCATTCCGGCCCTCTTTCCCTTCGGCCTTCGTATCCGCCATCTGCGGATTCTCTCGCCGGCGGTATTCTCGACCATTCTGATTGTGGGTGGCGTGCTGTTGCTCTTCTTCACCTGGCGGAGCATGCGCAATGCCCGGACGCTGAAAGCCGCCGGAGGAAAGATCACGATAGACGGCACGCGCGTAACCTACCCCGAAGTCGAGAAGGGGAAGATCAAATACCGCTCGTTCCTCACCACCGACATCGAGTATGTGAAGGATGACGAGGAGGAACACCAGTGCAAGGTCAAGACTCCGGACAACTACATCATCTTCGAGACACGCTATTTCGATTCCGAGGAGGAGTTCGAAGCCTTCCGCACACTTCTGGGATAATAAACTATACAAACATACGGATATGATTACCAGACTTATGAAAATTGCAGTAGCGATTGTTGTCGCCGCCTTGTCGCTCACGGCCTGCGGGTCGGGCGAAACCTTTCCGATGGCCTCCGAAGAGGGACTTTCCAAAATCCGGGAGCTCGTTGCGGAGCATGTAGACACTTCGAAGTACAAGATTTACGAGGTGGAGTGGCGCGAGGACAACCGCGACCGCCAACTGGAGAACATTCTCACGTCCATCGACGTCTACTATATCGACGCCGACAACAACAACTACCACCTCGCGTTCCAGCTCACCAACGGGAAGTTCACGACCGATGGTCCGGAGCAGAACGACCGTCAGACCAACTCCTACGCCTGCTCGACACCGCTTGACCTCGCGGCCATCGACTTTGACTACCTCCAGAAAATCGGCGAAAAGGCGGATGCACTGGTAATGTCCGATGAGGAAGGCAAGACGCTGACGTTGAAGTCGGCCGGAATGTTCCGTTTCCGTGTCTGGCCGGTATCGTTGAGCAACGTCGACCGCTGGAACCGCAGCGAGGAGTACCGCGCGGAGTCGCAGCAGATGCAGGTGCAGTTCGAACTGAACTACGTCGACGAGAGCGAGTCTCCCGAATATCAGGGACGCTTCACCGTGACGAACTACTACACCGTCGCCTTCACGGCCGATGCTGCGGGCGAGGTTGCCATCGACGATTAGCGAAGCGAAAATGGGACTGCTGGGCGGCGCCCCGCCGACTGCGGGAGCGGACTCCGGACGACTCTTTGCGGCTGGAGTCACCTACATCTGTTGCGGAGCGTGGCCTTTGGCCTACGACTGCTTCGTACGTTGTGCGAACGGGGATACTCCAACGCGCTACAATCTGGCCTTGTGCTGCTTCCATGTAGGGTGGTACGAAGAGAGCTATCGGCTGCTCGCAGAGGCCGAACGGCTGCTGGACGACAAGCCGGGCAAAGGATCCGGCCTGGGCATCCCGTCCATGCCGCGGCGGCAGCCTCCCGAGGCTTTCCGCCGCTGGGATGCGGACAGCGAATTGCCCCGCTGTCCGCTGCTTCCCGAGACGCCGCGCGACGATGCCCTCACGCTGATCCTCCGCCTGCAGGCCGAGGCCGCTTTCCGGCTGGGCCGCTGTGAGGAGGTGCGGACGATTGCCGCCCGCCTCGGACACCGATACAAACACCTTGAAAACATGCTCAAAACGATCGACCGATGACACCGCTCCGGGAACTCTACGACCTTTATTACTATCCGAACCCTGCAAAGGAGGAGCGCCGGCGACAACTCCTCGCTGAGATTCCGACCGACGCACGCGACGAGGAGAACTACGGCCGCACGTCGCTGCATATTGCAGCGGAGTTTGCCGACTGCGAGGCCATCGCTTCGCTGCTCGACCGCGGGGCCGAGGTGAACGACCGCGACGAAGAGGGGCACACGCCGCTCTTCCGCCTGGCCTCACGCCGCAGCAGGATCTCCGCCCTGGAAGATCGGATTGCCACGGCAGCACGGCTGCTGCTGGACCGGGGTGCGAACCTTCCGCGTTCGGCTCGCGGCACGACGGCGCTGATCGAGGCTGTGCAGAACCGCCACCACGCAATGGCCGCCGTGCTGATCGACTCCGGGCAGCGGCTCGACTCCGCAAACAGCTACGGCGACAACGCCCTGCACATCCTCTGCCGCCGCGCTGCCGATACCGCAAGGGAGATCGCTGGCAAGGAGCGTTTTATCGCCAGCTTCGGAGAACGATGGGTCTCGGAGAAGCAGCAGCGGGAGGCCCGCGAGGAGCTGGAGGAGCTCCAGGCGGAACAGATGCGCTGTTATGCGACGGCGGCACTGCTGCTCCACAGCGGGCAGATCGACCCCGACGAGAAGAACTCGGCCGGTCGGCGTGCGTTCGACCTCGCCATGGAAGGCGGAGCCAAATGGGTGAGCGCCCTGCTTTCGGGTGAGGATCCGTTCGATGAACTCACGATGGAGACCGGCGGGATGGACCTCTTCCAGGCACTGCGCAAAAAGGACCGCAAAGCGCTGGAAGCCCTGCTGCGGGCGGGTGCCGATCCCGACACGGAGTGCGACGACCGCGAAATGAACGACTGGACGGGCAAGACGCCGCTCGTCTGTGCGCTGGAGTGGGGCGAGACCGAAATCGCGGCGATGCTGCTCCGGGCCGGAGCCGATCCCGATCAGCGGACCTCGAAAGGTGTGTCTCCGTTTGCCGTCTGGATCGAGCGGGGTTGCCGCATTTCGGACGGCATGGAGCGTTATGCGCCGCTATTTGATCTCTTCGAACAGCGGGGATGGCACCCCGACGCCCCGCAAACGGGGAAAGACGAACGGGCCCTTATGCTGGCATGCCAGCACGATGACTACGAACTGGCTATCTGGACCTTGCGACACCTGCTTCAACGAAAGGTCGAGGTGAATGCCCGCGATGCGATGGGCCGCACGGCCTTGATGCATCTGCTGGGCCCGCACAGCGCCGGTCCGTATCAGCCGGAGATGCTGGAGCGGTTGCTGGAGGCCGGTGCCGACCCCTGTGCCGCGGACAACGTGGGGCGCACCGTGCTGCACTATGCGGCCGAGGGCTACACGCAGGCGGCGGCGCGGCAGGCGGCCGAACTGCTTTTCGACTTCGGGCAACCCGACGTCTCGGCCGCCGACAATGAGGGTCGCACGCCGATAGACATCGCCATGCGCAGCAACAACGAATCGCTCGTGAAATTTTTGTTGAAACACGTCTGAAATCAACGCTATGGATACCTTCCAGACCTTTCTGAACGCCTGCCGCAACGGGCAGAAGAGCATCGCCAAACTTCTCCTCGAACGGGGCGGCATTGACCTCAACCGGCGCGATGCCGAGGGCAACACGGCGCTCCACTATGCCTGCCGCGAAGGATACCGCGATCTGGCGGTGCTGCTGCTGGAAAAGGGAGCCGACGCCTCGTCCGCAAACAACCGGGGCGAAACACCCCTCCACGCTGCCGCCCGAAAGGGCAATCGCGAGATTCTGGCCCGGCTCCTCGATGCTGGGGCCGATCCGGATGCTACGGACCACGACGGTTGCACGCCGCTGATGCGACTTGTGGAGAACCGCCGCACGGATGCCGCTCTGTGGCTGATCGACCGCGGAGTCGACACCGAGGCTACGGACCAGACGGGACACCGCGCGCTGGACTACGCCACGGCACTCGGGCTGACGGAGGTGGTCGTGCACCTCACGCAAACCGATGCGGCAGACGGCGCGGCGCGTGATGCCGAGGGCAACACGCCGCTTCACCAGGCCGTCTACAACGATCAGGCAGAAGTCGTGCGCACGCTACTTGCGACCTCGAAAGCGCAGCTCGATGCGCCGAACGATGCGGGCGAAACGCCGCTGCTGGTGGCGTGTGGACGTGGGAATCTGCACATTGCCCGGATGCTCCTCGACGCCGGAGCCAATGCCAACCGTCCGCTGCCCGACGGAACAACGCCGCTGCATTGGGCGGCACAGGCCGGCACCCGTTTTCTTGTGGAGGCGCTGCTCAGAGCCGGTGCGGCGGTTGATGCCCGCAACGGAGTGGGCGAAACGGCCCTGCTCGTGGCGGCGCGTGCCGGGAACAACGAAGTCGTGCGCCTGCTGGTGGAGCGCCATGCCGAAGTCAATGCGGCGGACAACCTCCAGCACACGGCCCTCTACTATGCCGGCGAGCGCGGCTTCACGGAGATCGTCGAACTGCTGCTTGCGGCCGGCGCCGAAGGATAAAATGGATCGAAAACCTTAAAACATACCGAACATGGCAAACGAGAAGATGAAACCCCAGAGCCCGGAGGAGATTGCCCGGGCGGCGCAGGAGGCGGCTCTGGAGCAGATGCGCGCAATGATGGGCTCGATCCCGGAGATGCCCGGAATGCCCGACATGGGCGACATGCAGGCACAAATCATGGCCCAGATGCAGGCTGCCGTACCCGATCTGGCCGGGATCCAGGCGCAGCAGGCTGCGATGGGAACGCTCGGCGGAGTGGATGCCGCCGCCGTGGCCGATGCGGCACAGCACAACATGGCGCAGGCCGCCGCAACGATGCAGGCGATGCAGGACGGGAGTCTCGAAAAGGAGTTGCGCGAGGCGAATGCCGCAGCGCTCGACTGGCTGGGCGAGGACGGCGGCTGGGAGATCAGGCACGCCGCGACGTGCCGGCTGACTACGGAACAGCGTCGGCTGATGGCCTTTGCCGCACCGTTGCTGGTCTACAACGACGAGGAGGTGGATGCCGTCGAGAGCGAGGTCCTGCCCGAAACCTACCGCGCGCAACTGCAGAGCTGGTGGAACATTACGGACCGGGGCTCGACGCTCGGGATTGTCCGGTGGCTGCTTCACGAAGGACACCATGCCGATGCCGACGCGGCGCTGACGCTCATGCGCGGTGGCCAGCCCGATGCGGGTGATCCCGAGGAGAAAGCCGAGGATGTGCAGTTGATCGCGGAGTTTATGATCGAGAACGGGTATTGCACGGCCGAAACGCTTCCGCGGACGGTCATCGCGTGGGATCTGGTCCGTATCGCCAACCTCGGGCGCTGGGCCCTTCACTCCGGCTACCTCTCCGAAGAGGAGATGTGGCAGGTGATGCAGGTGGCAGCCGATGCCGCCCGCGAACACTTCGCCTCGTGGGAGGAGTATGGACGCAGCTTCGCCATGGGCCGCGGTGTCTGGCACGGCGACGAGGAGGATTGCCAGACGGCCTGGGAGATCGTCACCGCGCTGCTCGAAGAGGAGACCTCGCCGTGGCGGCAGATTGCGTGGAACGCATAGCCACACGACAGCACTAAAACGATGGAACGGGGAATTGAATTCTATGTGATGCTGGCCGCCGTGGCGGTCGGTGCTCTGACATGGCTCTACAAGAAAGGCAGCCGGATCTGGCGAACGGCGCGCAAGTTACGCCGATCCTTCAAGGAAATATGCCTGAACCCGAAATCGACGCTCGATGATGAACACTGCCGCCAGCTGGCCATCGGGGCGATGTACGCTTCGCAGCAGGGGGCCTGGCAGAATTCGCTGGAGACGGGGATTTTCGACACGCTGCCCGAAATTCTGGGCGGCTGGTGGGGCATCGACTCCTCCGCCGAGGCCCGCGGGCAACTGAACTACCTCTGCGAAAAGGGATTCCGCTACTACTGGCCCACGGTGCTCGAAGCCTTTCGGCTCGACGACCATCTGCGGCAGGATGCGTTGTTCCAGCAGCGGATGACCTCGCAGGAGGATTACGACAAGGCGACTTCGCAGCTCGAAAACCTGCGGGAGACCCTCGACGAACTCCTCTCGTGCGGGGTCGTCGCCTCGCGGGAGGAACTTAGCAGCTGCAACGTAACAGGCTGGGATGCCGGGCGCATTGTCTTCCTGGCGCGGGCCTGTTGCGAGATGGGCTACCTCACCGAAGAGGAGGCATGGCATTACATCGGCCGTGCCGATGCGCTGGCGCACGAAGCGTGCGGGTCGTGGCGCGAACTGGCGATGAGTTACATCCTCGGACGTTCGCTGTGGGGTGGCAAACGGGCCTACAATTCGGTGATGAAGACAACGGCCGACGTGCTGCTGAGCAACCCCAAGAGCCCGTGGGTGCGCTACCCGTGGTAAGGGCCCGACGAAACCGCGATGAAAGCCGCGCTGAAATATCCGGTCTTCTACCTCGCCCCCGCGGAGCATACGGTTTATGTCTTCTGGCGGGAGGAGAACGTAACGACACGCCGGCTGCTCGCCGAGGTCGACGGCTGGGCCGGGCAGGAGGTGGTCGACGCCTCCGGACGGCGCTATACGATCCGCCGCAGCCGGGAGACCGCGCCGGTCGGGCTCTGCGGCCGTATCGGCCCAACCGACCGACGCACCGTCCGCTATGAAACCGACTTCGAAGATGAGGTTCGCGATTGTATGCTCCCGGAGCTGCAGGCGTGGATCGCCCGCGAATATCCCCGGTCGGAGTGGTTCCGGGAGGCGTGCTGGCGCAATGCCGCCAACTTCCGGCAGGCGGTCTTCCGCTGCCGGAGTTTCGAGGAGCTGGCCCGGATGTTCCGCTGCCGTCCCGAGGAGGAGCCCTCCATCCGGCGCGACCTTGTGCGCTTTCTCGCCGTGGCTCTCGTTGTAGGACTTGTTATCTGGCTACTGGCCTGCTACACATAAAAACAAAAACCATGAAAATCAAGCATCTGATCGCATTTATCCTTCTGCTCGCTGCCACGAGCTGCGCAGGCACCCGCAAATCCGCCGAGCTCGACCCGACCTTCGCGGCCTCCGAATCGACCTGGTTGTATCGGGACGCCGAGGTGGTAAACCGCCGGCTGAAGCCCCTCGAGCGTCCGCAGGTGCGCTTCGAGGTCGAGCACGCCATCCGGCACGCGGATTCGGTCTGGGTGGTGGCTCGCGTGACGGTTCCCCACCGCTCGATCCGCCGCGGAGAGTGTTTCAAGGCTATGAGTGTTCTTCAAGCCCCCGAGGGCATCATGGAGCTGGGAGAATTGTCTCTCGACTCGGGCCATTTCATGCCCGATGAAGAGGGAGACGTGGATGTGACAACCCGTCCCGGACGGATGCAGAACCTCTATCTCTCATGGCGCTTTGCCTGGGACGAGCGTATGCGGATGAATACCTTCATCGTGGTCTTCGCCAGCTTGACCGACGGCCGCCATCTGTTCCAGTATCTGCCCCTGATGCTGCCGCTCTTCTGGATCGACGACACGGAGTGTGAGCTCTTCTGGCCGCAGTCGGCCGGAATCCCCGAGGAGGCCCTGCTCGATCGTTCTCCCTTCGAATCCACCACCGGGCAATGATGGAAAGAGTCATCCGGGGAGGGTTCGGGCTGCTGCTTGCGCTGACTCTTACGATCTGGAGTGTACAGGGTGAACAAGCTCCGGCGGACGACCGCCCCGACTTCGACGTTGTACCGCGCAATGCCGCCCGGGCGATCCTGCTCCACGCCGCCACCCCGGAATGCGACACCGTGCGCTGCTGTCTCTCGATCGAGGCCGGGCAGCCGCGGGCCCGGGGCGACTACGAGATTGTGCTCTCCAGCAACCAATACACCGACCGGACCCCGACCATCGTCACGGAGGAGGGGACACCCTTGGCATGGATTCGGAGTGCCAGTAGCGGATCCTGGAGCGATGGCAAAACCACACGCATCTGCCGGCACTTCTACCGTTTCTCCCCAGCCAAAAAGGGCGAGTACCGGCTTCGCTGCCGGGACCTCTCGTTCGACGGCGTGGCCTACGACGGCGTGCTGACGATCCAAGTCGGAGCACCGGAGCTAAATGCCGTTCCCACCTTTCTTTTATGGGTGGCAGGAATCGGTTGCCTGCTTCTCGTTGAAGTATTCATTCGGATTGGATGCCGCAACGAAGCCCGGGTCGATACAGCCGACTTCATACGGAAACATCGCAGGCTGCCGCTCAACGCCGAGGGGGTCTGGGCCCATTACCTGCTTCCAATCATGCTCCTCTATCTACCGCTCTTCATGGTCATCATCACCCTCACGGGTATGGCGTCCATTTCGACAAGGGCGCTTCTCTGGATCTCGGCCGTTTGTGCCCCGGTGGCTTTCATCCTCTTCCGTCTCCAATACCGCAGGCTTTTCTTCCGTTGGAGAAAAACGGTGCTGCCGCCGGAGCGGATCGACGCATTGCTCCGGGAACTGGCCGAGCAGTACGACTGGACGATCGACCACATGGACCGGGATTTTTTCGTCGCACACACCCATCCCGCATGGTGGAGCGCCACGTGGGGTGAACAGATCTTCGTCGCACACGACCGCGGCGGCATCTGGATCAACAGCATCAATGATCTCGGCAAGCGCAGCTCGATCGTCTCGTTCGGATATACCCGCCGGAATATCCGCCGGGTAACGGAGGCAATTGCAGCACGGTAAAAAGATACCCATCCACCAATGTAAGCCCGATACCATGACACCGTTGAAAATCGCCCCGCTGCCCGGATGCACTCCCGGGACGGCCGAAAAGATCGACGCACTCAACCGCAAACTCGGATCGTTCATCCACGCGCCGCTCAATCTCAAGGAGATACTGCGCATGGAGCCGTTTGCCGCCGATGGGGAGGTGGTGCGGGCTGTTGCGGCCTCGCTCGATGACTACGCCATCCTCCCGACCTCGCCCGAGGAGCGCGAACGCCAACGCACGACGGGTCTGCCGAAGGATTACGACATCGTGGGGTTCTGGTACTGTGTGGCACTTCTCGCCCTTTCGGCAGAGCCGGAGGCCGTGCGTTATCTGCTCGTGCTGGCGCGCATGCTGATGGTCGAGGATCCCGCGGAGCTGTTCCTGCTGCGGCGCATCGTCCGCCTGCTGGAGGGATTCCCGTTTCCCCACCTGCAGGAACTCAGAGGCCGGATCGAAGCCTTCTACGACACCGTTACACACCAGTTGGAAGCCTTCCGGTGGCTGGAGGCCGCCGGGATTCCGTGGCCCGAGTCATACGAATGGGAGGTCATCGCGCAATTCTCCTCCGACGGCGAGCCCTATGCCGACCCGGCGGCCCCGAAGGAGGAGCGGCGCCGGCGCGTGGTGCTGACGCTCCGGCTGAACAGCCCCCGCAGCCTCTACGGCAGCTGCCGCCAGCACAACAGCTTCGAGATCTCGCTCCGCAACGACGACAACACGACGCGTGGCCTATGGAACGAAGGCCACGGCGATCTGTTCATCGACGACCGCCCCGTGATGCAGCACCGGATGTTCACGCCGTTGCAGCTCCCGGAGCTGTTCGACGCGCTCGAAGGGTTCGGCATCCGGCTGGTGCGCAAACCCGTGATGGTCTACACAAGCCAGGGAATTCGGAATGCCCATGTGAAGGTATTTCAGATGCTCGAAAATCAGCTCGGACATGACCCTACGGCGATCGGAGAGGTCGCAGAGGCGCCGGGCTTGCCGAAGGCGGCGGACGCTACGGACGCTACGGACGCTACGGACGGTACATTGGCAGGAAAAAGCCAATTCCCGGAGGTCGAGCAGGCCGTAGAAGAGGCGCTGGACCTGCTCAAATACGATGGGGACGTGAACGACTCGCTGGCTGAGATGCGTAAAAAATGGGGCGAAGGGATTTCGGTGCTGCATGAAGCCCGATTCGACGAGATCGGGGTGCAATATGCCTGCCGCTCGCACGAAGAGGGACTTGCTGCTCTCGGGCAGGAGCTGACCTGCCACGGATACCGGCTCTACGACCTCGACGGCGACGATATCTACCTCCTCACGTTGCAACCGGAGGCTCACGCTACGGATTTCGAAAAGGCTTGCGGAAAGGCGGGTCAATATTGTCGGCAGTTGAAGCAGCCGGGGCGCGCACCGGGCACTCCGGTCCGCGAAATCGACCCCGGGCGCACGATGCCCTGCGAAGAGGTACCGTGGCCCGATGATGCCGACTACATGCTCGACTCGCTGGCCGGCGACTTCTGCAGCGGGCGGTGGAAAAGCCGTGATGCGGAGCAGTGGCAGGGGAATTTCGTCGCCGATCTCCGCCAGCGTCCGTTGCAACCGGTCAAGGTGCGTTGGAACCGGTTTTGCTGCCTGACCTACTCCCCGGAGATGGATTTCTATGCGGCGTTTTACTACATTCCGCCCATGCAGTGCTGGATGCTTCTCGGGGGCAAGAATCCCCTGGAAGCGAACAGTTGGAAGCGGCTGTGCGACCTGCCGAAACAGGAATCGCCCTTTCTTTTCTTCGACCAGCGTCCCCGATGGTTCGGCCGTTATCTCTGCTTCGGCGACCGGCAGAGCGCCACGATCCTCACGATGAATCCGCAGGGAGTGGAGCGCGTCCAGCGTTTTCCCCTGCCCAAGGCGCAGCACCCTTGCAGGTTCGCCTGCGACGGACTTGGACGCATCCTCCTTGCACACGGCGAAGAGACCTATTGTTTCGAAAACGGCTCGCTCTCACCGCTGGGCTTCCACATATTGAGCGGCGACGGGTTCAACGGCTCCATTCCTGTCCCCGAAACCGGCCGACTGGTAATGTGCGGCTTCTCGGACCGGGAGGTGGTTGCCCGGCTGCTGGAACTCGACATCGACACGCGCCGATGCCGGGCCATCCGTATGCAGAATGTGGATCCCTGGTCGAACCTCCTCCCGTTTGGAGACGACTGGGTGCTGATCAAAGGAACTTGCGATTCGATGCGACTGGATTTCGCCCGGCTCTGGAATCGCACGACGGGCGAAGTGCTACGCATCCGTCCCGGGATGTTCGGCAGCGAAAAACTCGAACATATCGGACGGCTGAGCGATGGCTGTGTGGTGTTGACCACACTTCGCTCCCATGAGGGACAAGTCGTGCACTTTCCCGCGGATTTCTGGAATTTTCTCCGCTCGGCCAGTCGTCCGCAAACTCTGGAGCCGATGCAACCCTACGAAACACTCTATCCAGATATTCCGCTGACACTACCCGAAAGATCATAACAAAACATGCGCATGATTGCTATACTCGTAATTATTACCTCATAATAAGTAAAAGAGCTTGCCTCTAAAAAGGCAAGCTCTCATAAATAAAATTAGCGAAGTTTATCTATGTTATGCTTTAATATACGTTCCCAATTTTTACCATGGCGTAAGCGAATGAAATCTTTTTCTTTCCGCTGTAAGATTTCGATACGACTCATTTTGCTTATCTCCATCCAGTTGTCAAACAGTATATAAATAGCATTCCCATATTCTACATTTTCGAATACAATCAGATTTTCTTTGAATTTGGCTCCAAAATACCGCTTGTTTCCCCCAAAACCGACAATAAATTCAATCGGATTTAACGATTTCAAAAATCTGGATCGTTCTTCTATCTGCTTCTGAACCTCTTTAGCACAAGGTCCAAGTTGAGACGACAGATATGTAACAGCTCGATCAAAACTACCAGCTGGGAAAATCTCCCAACCGACCGTACGAGTCTTTAGGAAAACATCATCTGTAGTTTCCGCATCATAGACATCACATGAGAATGTGTTTTCTTGCAATAAATTGAGGGCAAAGAAGAGATCATCCCGAAATACCATCTCCGTTTTGCAGAGAATCATATCAACAACTATCTTGAACGTAAACAAAGTAACATCACCATCAAGTTTTTCGGTTTTCAATAGCTCAACCCGGATATTCCATTCTCTCGGAGCCACATGCGTTCGTGGATATACCAATCGAGTAACATTGATTTCATGTGGAATACATATGAGAGAGTATTTGTGATTGATTATCAGTGATATAGAAAAATATCGGTACAAAAATAATCTTTGTAAGAAACAAGGTGAAAAAGCCGTTTTGGGAAGAAGCAAAGAGGGGATGGAAAAGGTTGGTTTAAGATGAAGATTTAACAGAAACTTAACAAACGGCAGTCTTTTTTATACTTTTCCGATTGTCGCTCGGAATGAGGTCAAAACCGCAAAGGAATTGTCAGATAAAAAATTGCCTCTCGAATATCTCTTATCTATCTTCGCCCAAAATGCGGACAAATTGCGGACACGCCGCACAAAATAAAAATCCCAAACAGCTGGTTTGCAAGTGTTTGGGATTTTTTACTGGTACCCGGAGCCGGGATCGAACCGGCACAACATTGCTGTCATTGGTGTTTGAGACCAACGCGTCTACCAATTCCGCCATCCGGGCTGCTAAATCGGTGATTTGCTCTGCAAAAGTAATGATTTATCGAGGAACTCCAAATTTTTTTCGCATTTTTCTGCGTCCTTACTGTCTGCCGAAGTGGGCGAGGAGCCTGGCGGCCTTGGTTGGTCCGACGAGAGCCGAGAGTTCTTCGGCGGGGGCCGTGCGGATTTTCTCCACCGTACGGAAATGGCGCAACAGGAGCTCTATGGTCTTCGGGCCGACTCCTTCGATATTTTCCAGTTCACTGTGAATGAAAGCTTTGCTTCGCTTCTGCCGGTGGAAGGTGATGCCGAAGCGATGGGCTTCGTCGCGGATGTGACACACCACTTTGAGCGGTTCACCCGTACGGCTCAAGTAGTAGGGCATCGGGTCCCCGGGGAAGAAGATCTCTTCGATCCGCTTGGCCAGGCCTACGATGGGGACTTGTTTTTCGATTCCCAGTTCGCACAGCACGGCATAGGCGCTGGAGAGCTGTCCTTTGCCGCCGTCCACGATAATCAGGTCGGGCAGTTCGGCTCCTTCGGCGATCAGGCGGCTGTAACGGCGGAAGACGATCTCGCGCATCGAGGCGAAGTCGTCTGCACCGATGACGGTTTTGATGTTGAAATGGCGGTACTCCTTGCGTGAAGGCTTGCCGTCCCGGAATACCACGCATGAAGCTACCGGGTTGGTCCCCTGTAGGTTGGAGTTGTCGAAGCATTCGATGTGGCGGGGCGGACGGTCCAAGTGCAGCTCCTTTTGCATGGCGGCCATCAGGCGTTCGGTATGCCGTTCGGGATTCTTGATCTCGAGGTTCTTGAGCTGTTCGGCGCGGTAAATACGGGCACTCTTGAGCGAGAACTCCAGCAGATCGAGTTTTTCGCCCCGCTTGGGAACGGTGAAGGTCACCCCGTCGAAAAGTTGCGCGGCCGAGGGGAGGTAGGGAACGATGACCTCTTTGGCCAGCGTCCCGGCGATCGTTTCGGCGATGTGCTGGATGGCCAGGGTCAGCATTTGGGCCGGATCGGTGTCGATGCCCGTGGTGAGCCGTATCGTATAGACGCCCACGACCGAACCGTGGCGGATGCGCAGGAAATTGCAGTAGGCCACGTCGTCGTCCACCAGTAGGGAGAAGACGTCCACGTTCACGATGCGTGCGCTGACGATCACCGATTTGCTCGAATAGTTGTCCAGGGCGTCGAGGCGTGTCTTGTAGCGTTGTGCGACTTCGAATTTCAGGTTTTGGGCGGCAGCCTCCATCTCTTTTTCAAGATAGGTACGCACGGGGCGCAGGTCGCCTTTGAGAATCGAAACCGTCATATCGACCAGTGCGTCGTATTCTTCTTCGCTTTGCGCTCCCACGCAAGGTCCCTTGCAGTTGCCCAGGTGGTATTGCAGGCAGACCGTATATTTATCTCTGGCGATCAACTCCGGGGCGAGGTTGAGTTTGCAGGTCCGCAGGGGGATCACCTCGCGGATGAAGTCGAGCACGCTGCGCTGCATCATCACCGATCCGTAGGGGCCGAAATACTGCGACCCGTCGCGCGTCAGGATGCGCGTCGACTGCACGCGGGGAAAGTGCTCGCGCCGCACGACGATCCACGGATAGGTCTTGTCGTCCTTGAGCAGGATGTTGTAGCGCGGTTGGAGGGTCTTGATTAACGAATTTTCGAGCAGCAGGGCGTCCGTTTCGGTATCGACGACGATGTGCCGGATCGCAGCGATCTGCCTCACGAGTACCTGTACCTTGGCGCTGTGTTCCTTGTTCTGCATGAAATACGAGCTGACCCGCTTGCGCAAGCTTTTGGCTTTGCCGACGTAGATGATCGTCCCGTTCTTGTCCAGAAACTGATATACGCCCGGTGACAGAGGCAGCAGGGCCACCTGTTCTTTTAACCCGTATTTTTTTACGTTGTCCATCTGTCGCAAAAGTAGCAAAATTTTAACAAAGACCTCTGCCGTGCGCTGAATCGGAGAATGAGCCGGAGTTTTTCGGCAGAAGTCGTCGATTGAACAGATTGTTCGTGGTTGAAAAGTATTTATATTTTGATTATTTGTCGAAAACATTATACCTTTGGGCCGTTTTATTGAGCAAAATCTGCCTATGAAAAATTTTTTATCCCTGTTATGTATTTTTTCGCTCTGCGTCGGTTGCGACAAGGCGTATGATCTGAACAAGATCGAATCCGGCGATGTAACCATCGGCAACGACCAGAGCGAATGGATTATGCCGTTGGCGCAGATCACGGTCGGAATGGACGAGTTGCAGGACGGCAGTGCGGATATCCGCGCTATTTTCGACGAGGTCGATATCTGGTTGCCGACGACGCTCCCGGGCAATGCGGAGTGGGTCGATATCGTCCGTCTTTCGAGTGATGGAACTTATCTGGACGGAATGCTGGAGGCTCTTATCGACGAGATGCTCGTTCCCGGATCGAAAAAAATGGACGAAGTGGTCGATCTGATTTGGTCCAACGAAGGTTACCGCGAGCGTTTTACGGCGTTGATTCCGGCCGATAGCGAGGAGCTTTTCAAGGCGGAATTCAAGAAGTTTTTCGGCGAGGACAACGAGGCTGGCGAAGCGTTGTGCGATACGATGGGCGAGCTGGCGCGGGAATTTCTTTCCCAGATTAAAATCAATACGATTACTTATAATGCGACGTTGGATGTCGACGATGATTTGATCGATATGCTTGCCGACAACCTCGATCCCGAGGGTACCGTCGATCCGGTCAATACGCTCGATCTGTACGGCGAGGTGCGGAGCAGTCTGCCGGTGAGCTTCGAAGTAGCTGCGGATTTTTCCGAAACGAACGTGGCTATCGCGCCTTTCCTGGTCGAACCCGACGAAGAGAATGACATCGCTCCCGTGCGGCTTTACAAGGATGATATCCGGAGTTTGTTCTCTTTCTTCGAACTGAATGTCGATTTTATGCCGCAGAAATATTATCCGCGCATCGGATTCAGCGACAGCCAGTCGATTCGTATGATGCTGCATTTGAAGAAACGCGGCGGTCTTAATCTGAACCTTTAATCCGGATTCCTCATATGAAAAAGATCATATATACTTTGATTGCGGCATTTGTCGCATGTACGGCCGTGGCACAGACGCCGAGTGCCTACTTTATGGAGGGTTCGACTTTCCGCAGCCAGCTTAACCCGGCTTTCGCTCCGCTGCGCGGCTATGTGAATATTCCCGTATTGGGCGGTGTGCAGGTCAACGTTTCCGGTAACCTCTCCGTCAGCGATATTTTTTATCCGGTGAACGGAAGTTTGGTAACGCTGTTCGACAAGAATGTTTCTGCGGCCGAGGCGTTGGGAAATCTGCGCTCGAAAAATATGCTCGGAACCGATGCCCGGATCAATATCGTCGGTTTCGGTGCATTCCGCAAGGATCATAAGACATTCTGGTCGTTCGATCTGAATATGCGTGTGGAGGCGGAGGCCAATATGCCCTATTCGTTGTTCGACTTTCTCAAGAACGGACGGAACGAGGCCGTTATCAACGATATCAAAGCCTCGACACAGGCTTATCTCGAGGCCGCTTTCAGTTACTCTTTTCCGCTGACGGATCAGATTTATCTCGGTGCTCGGGGTAAGTTTCTCGTCGGCGCGGGCCGTGCGCGGACGTCGATCGACCGGCTCGATATAAAATTGCAGGAGAATAGTTGGAATATCGACGCGGACGGTTCGTTCGAAATGTCGGGCCTTGAGATGAGCTCCATGCAGCGTCCCGACGGGTCGGAATATTATTCGTTCAACGATTTCGACGTCTCTTCCTACAAAGGGCCTGCGGGTTACGGTTTTGCCGTCGATCTGGGTGTGACGTACGACGTGATTCCCGATTTGCAGCTCTCTTTCGCCGTGAACGACCTGGGTTTCATTTCGTGGGGAAAGAAATACCTGGAGCGTGGGCAGATGACCAAATCCCAATCTTTTACCGGCGTGGAGATCATCGACGGTGAGGTTCACGATCCGGAGTTCGATTTCGGCGAGCTGGAGTTCGACCGGGTGCAGGCTTCCAAAGGCAAGACCGAGATGCTGCGCACCTCGATCAATCTGGGAGCCGAGTACGAGGTTTGGCGTCATAAGATCGGCCTGGGTCTGCTTTACAACGTACGTGTCTGGGATGTGAAGACGTTCCACAACCTGACCGCCTCGGTGAATTTCCACCCGATTCCTTGGTTTACGCTGACGACCAGCTATTCGTTTCTCAACGGTCAGGGGCATGCCCTCGGTGTGGCGATCAATGCCTGCCCCAGTTGGATCAACTTCTTCCTGGCAACCGATATGTTGATTTGCAGCCATACGCCGCAGTTCCTGCCCGTCACTTCTACATCGATGAACGTGACGCTCGGCATCGGCGTTCCGATCGGGCGGCGCAGCCACCGCATCCCGGAGTATCTTTACCGATAATAATTGATATTGGTTAAGAAGCCTGCATCGATCGATGCAGGCTTCTTTGATGCGGTGTTTTCTCTTTTTACGATTCTTTGCCGCACCGGTGTTTGCCGGTTTTCGATGGCGGATCCCGAAGGGGTGCGTCTTCGGTCCGGAGAACACCTGGGAACGGTCGGATTTGACTATGTGACCAAAGTCGGCACTCGTTTTACCGTCCGCAGCAAAGGTGATCGACCGGAATGTCGAACGGATCGGCGGGCAGCTCCTCCACGACTTGATGCGGATAGCACACGCCTGCCTTGAAAGCCCGGAAACCCGGCTGCGACAGGTATTTGTCGTAGAATCCCTTGCCGCGTCCCAGGCGCATGCCTGCGGCGGTGAACGCCACACCCGGCACGATGATGAAATCGATCTCTTCGGGGCAGCACAGCGCAGTGGCCTCCGGTTCCGAAATGCCGAACGAGCCGGAGTCGTTCATCGAGGCGGGATCGTAGTCGTAGAATCGCATTATGTCGCCTTCCACGCGGGGCAGTACGATCCGTTTGGAGCGGCTCCAGCGTTCGAGCGTTGGGGCGGTGAGGGGTTCGTCTTTGAGTGAAGCGAAAAGGGCCACCACTTTGGCGCGTGCGAAGGCCGGAAGCCTCTCCGCTTCGTTGAAAATACGCGCGGAAAGCTCTTCGCGCTGTTCCGAAGAAAGGGCCGTATTGAGCCCTTTCATCTGTTTCCGGATTTCCGTTTTGGTCATAAAATGCCTGATTTTAAGCGTAAATTTCGAATTGTTTTGTGTTGTTATTATGCAAACAATGACTATCTTTGCCGGAGCGCAAACAAATTTTTAACAAAAATAAACAAATTTCAAACATTATGGGCTGTTTTCTAACTAATTCTTCTCTTGGCAAGAAGTTGGTAATGAGCATTACCGGTTGTTTCCTCGTGCTCTTTATCCTCTTCCACATGTCGATGAACATCGTGGCGATCTTCTCGCCCGAGGCGTACAACACGGTCTGCGCATTCCTGGGTGCCAACTGGTATGCGTTGGTCGGAACGCTGGTGCTGGTCGCCGGTATCCTGATCCACTTCATTTATGCGCTGGTGCTGACCGTGAACAACTACAAGGCGCGCGGTTCGCAGCGTTATGCTGTTACCGTGAAGGAAAAGGGTGTGCAGTGGGCATCGAAAAACATGCTTGCGCTGGGGTGGATCATCCTCGGTGGTCTGTTGCTCCATCTGTTCAACTTCTGGTCGAAGATGCAGCTGGTCGAGGTGCTGGGACACCATGAAAATTCGCTCGGCTTCTCGCCGCAGGACGGCGCTGCGCTGATTCAGTACACCTTCTCGCAGTGGTACTACGTGGTGATCTACCTGGTTTGGTTCTTCGCCCTCTGGTTCCACCTTACGCACGGCGTGTGGTCGATGTTCCAGTCGGTGGGCTGGGGCAACGACATCTGGTATCCGCGCCTGAAATGTATCGCCAACATCGTGGCGACCGTCGTGTTCCTCGGTTTCGCTGTGGTCGTGCTGGTCTATTTCTTCCGGAGTCTTTGCTGCGGTTGTGTCTGCTAACATCTTACGTTGAATTATAAAAATATAGAGATATGGCTTTCAAATTAGATTCAAAAATACCCGCCGGGGAACTCGCGCAAAAGTGGAGCAACCACAAGGCGGCGATCAAGGTAGTAAGCCCTGCCAACAAACGCAAACTGGATATTATCGTCGTAGGTACGGGCCTGGGCGGTGCCTCCGCAGCCGCTTCGCTCGGCGAACTGGGATACAACGTGAAGGTTTTTTGCATCCAGGACTCTCCGCGCCGTGCGCATTCGATCGCGGCGCAGGGCGGTATCAATGCGGCCAAGAACTACCGCAACGACAACGATTCGATTTACCGGTTGTTCTACGATACGATCAAAGGCGGTGACTACCGCGCCCGTGAAGCCAATGTTTACCGCATGGCCGAAGTTTCGAACTGCATCATCGACCAGTGCGTCGGCCAGGGCGTTCCGTTCGCACGCGAGTACGGCGGTATGCTGGACAACCGTTCGTTCGGCGGTGCGCAGGTTTCGCGTACGTTCTATGCTCGCGGCCAAACCGGTCAGCAGTTGCTGCTGGGCGCTTATGCCGCACTCAACAAGGAGATCGCTGCCGGTTCGGTGAAGAGCTATCCCCGTCACGAGATGCTCGACATCGTGATCGAGGACGGCGAGGCGAGAGGTATCATCGCCCGAAATCTGGTGACCGGTGAATTGGAGCGTTTCGGCGCACACGCCGTAGTGATCGCTTCGGGCGGTTACGGCAACGTGTTCTTCCTTTCGACCAACGCGATGGCTTCGAACGGTTCGGCCGCTTTCCAGTGCTACCGCAAGGGTGCCGGCTTCGCGAATCCCTGTTTCACGCAGATCCACCCGACCTGTATTCCGGTGCACGGGGATCAGCAGTCGAAGCTGACCCTAATGTCGGAGTCGCTGCGTAACGACGGCCGTATCTGGGTTCCCAAAAAGATCGAGGATGTGAAAGCCCTCCGTTCGGGTGCCAAGAAACCTTCGGATATTGCCGAAGAGGACCGTGACTACTACCTGGAGCGCCGTTATCCGGCCTTCGGTAACCTCGTGCCGCGCGACGTGGCGTCGCGTGCCGCCAAAGAGCGTTGTGACGCGGGCTTCGGCGTGAACGAAACGGGGTTGGCCGTGTTCCTCGATTTCAAGACCGCGATCGAGCGTCTGGGCAAGGATGTCATCAAACAACGTTACGGCAACCTGTTCGACATGTACGAGGAGATCACCGACGTAAATCCCTACGAACAGCCGATGCAGATCTTCCCTGCCGTACACTATACGATGGGCGGTATCTGGGTCGATTACAACCTGATGACTACGATCCCGGGTCTCTACGCCATCGGTGAGGCCAACTTCTCGGATCACGGTGCCAACCGCCTGGGTGCTTCGGCGCTGATGCAGGGTCTGGCGGACGGTTATTTCGTGCTGCCTTATACGATCGGCGACTACCTGTCGCACAAGATCCAGGCTCCGAAGGTGAAGACCGATACCAAGGCCTTCGACGAGGCAGAGAAGGGTGTGAAGGATAAGATTTCGAAGTTGCTTTCCATCAACGGCAAGCAGTCGGTGGACGATATTCACAAGAAGCTGGGACACATCATGTGGGAGAACGTCGGCATGGCGCGTTCGAAGGAGTCGCTCGAGAAGGCGATCGTCGAGATCCAGGCGCTGCGCAAGGAGTTCTGGAAGGATGTGAAGGTCGTAGGCAAGGCGAACGAGTTCAACGTCGAGTTGGAGAAGGCGCTGCGTCTGGCCGATTTCCTGGAGCTGGGCGAGCTGATGGCACGCGACGCGCTGAACCGCGAGGAGTCGTGCGGCGGACATTTCCGCGTCGAGCATCAGACCGAAGAGGGCGAGGCCAAACGCGACGACGAGCACTTCGTATATGCCGCCGTGTGGGAGTACAAGGGCGAGAACGAAGCGCCGGAGCTCACGAAGGAGCCGCTGAACTTCGAGTTCGTACACCCCGCACAGCGTAACTACAAGGACTAATTCTTCTGTCGTCTAACTTTAATACACAATTTGAAACTATGAATTTCACGTTAAAGATATGGCGCCAGAAAGACGCCAAGGCAAAAGGGGCATTCGAAACCTACAAAGTCGAGAACATCTCCGCCGACACCTCGTTTCTCGAGATGCTGGATATTCTGAACAACAACCTGATCCACGAGGGCAAGGAGCCCGTGGCGTTCGACCACGACTGCCGCGAGGGTATCTGCGGTATGTGCTCGCTGCACATCGACGGCCGTGCGCACGGCCCGGGCGACGGCGCCACGACCTGCCAGATTTACATGCGCCGTTTCAAAGACGGGGCGACGATCGTCATCGAGCCCTGGCGTTCGGCGGCTTTCCCCGTAATCAAGGACCTCGTGGTGGATCGCAGTGCCTACGATAAGATTCTTCAGGCCGGCGGCTTCATCTCGGTCCGTACGAATGCCGTGCAGGATGCCAACAACATTCCCATCCCGAAGGCCGATGCCGACGTTGCGATGGATGCCGCTGCCTGCATCGGTTGCGGTGCCTGCGCTGCGACCTGTAAGAACGGCTCGGCGATGCTTTTCGTCGCCGCCCGTGTGTCGTCGCTCGCGAAACTGCCGCAGGGACGTGTCGAGGGTGCACGCCGCGCCAAGGCGATGGTGGCCAAGATGGACGAACTGGGCTTCGGTAACTGTACCAATACGGGAGCTTGCCAGGCCGAGTGTCCGAAGATGATTTCGATTTCGCACATCGCCCGTCTGAACCGGGAGTTCCTCTCGGCGAAGTTCGAGGACTAATCGTTTGAAGAATAGATGCAAACAAGCCCGGAGCGAAACTCCGGGCTTGTTTGCGTATGGCGGGATCCGAAACTCGCCGAAATTGCGGGGCTGCGGCTGATTTACGCTGTTCGCCTTTCCGGTCGTTGCAGCAAGGAGGCCCGCCGGGAGATTGCCGGCTGGCGATTCGGCCGGATTCGAGGTCGGGGTTGAAAATATGGGGCATAACGACCTTTATGCCCCATTCCGAACCGGTCGTTGTCGCCGCCGGAGCCGAGAATCTGTTTTCCTTCCTACTTTTTTATGTAGCTCTTCAACGCTTCGACGTACTCCTCGAAAGCATCCACGCCTGTCGGGGTAATGCGGCAGAGCGTGCGGGGTATTTTTCCCCGAAAGGTCTTTTCGACCGTGATGTAGCCGGCTTTTTGCAGTTTGTCGATCTGTACGCTCAGGTTGCCCGCCGAAGCTCCCGTCTGTTCCCGGATGAAAACGAAGTCGGCCTCTTCGACCCCGAGGAGGATCGACATTACCGCCAGGCGCAGTTCCGAGTGCAGCAGGGGATTCAGTTCCTTGAACATCTTTTGTGCGATTGGTAGTTGATGATATGTCCCGGGACGACCATCATGATGAAAAATACGCCGGCAAAGATAAGGATTTCGTTGTTCAGGAGTCCGGCGGTTATCTCAATTCCGTCAGAAGTTGCGATTTTTTTCAGGAAATAGTCGTATAAAGGGAAGAGGACTGAAAGAGCCATACAGGTAAGTCCTGCGACGATGTATATTTTCGAACGAACGATCATTCCGGTTGTTGCCGTTGCCGTAGCCATCACCAGTGTAATGAGTTCGAAAAGACTGTGTCGGTAGGAGAGTCCGTGAAATAGCGAAAAGAGGAAGATCGGAATCAATGATAATGAGGATACTAACCAGACCTTGCCGACGATGCGGTCGATCTCTGTGCGGGGCTCCGTCGGCTTCTTGTCCGGGAACAGCCGCATCAGCAGACAGCCGATGATGGGAATGAGAAACCAGGTGAAGCACCAGGCGGGATGGCATCCGGCGATGTTGAACCAGTAATTGAGCAGGGCGATCCCGACGGTCGTATAGCCCCATACGAGGAACGGGCGTCCCGCATGGTTTTCCAGCCGGTTGCGGGTGTTTTGAATCATGCGCGAGATGAGTTCCATACTCTCTCGTGCGTCTAATTTTCTCTCTTCCATACGCAGTGAGTTTTGATGATTATATATTTTAGCATGCCGCTTTTTTCTTTGCAGATTCGGGTATCCGTTCGTTGGCAGCCGTTTTTGACTGTGTTTACAAGGCATCCCTCGCCCCGACCGTATCGGAAATCGAGTTTTTTCGTGCGGTCCGACCGTCGGCGGATCACTCCGCATCGTCATCGTCCGAGAGTTTTGTCAGGTGGAATATCAGATCCAGAATAAGACCGAGCCCCCAGCCTGCCATGACCCACAGCACCCACCAATAGTGGGGCGTCGTGAGGGCATTGACTCCGGCCAGAAATGCACAAATTACTGCGTATGTTATCCATTCCCGGATGAGCCGGCGCTTTCTGCGTGCGGCTTTCGCATCGATTTTTCGAGTTGTTTCCATAGCTTTCGGTTTTTGTTGGTATTACAAATATAAACTACTTTATTTTATAAACCAAATAAAATGCCTGAAAAATTGAAATTTTACGATGATTCGGGGCAGGGGGCGTTGAGGATGAAATGTACGGGGTAGGCCGAAAGGCTTTACCGAGATCTGTTAAATTATGGTATTATATGCGACCGTTTTTTTTGAATTCGGCGGTAGCCGCAATTTTGCGGGCCGTTATTCGATGCCGGGTTCACCCTGAACTTTTTTCTTGGGAGGGCGCGAGAAACGTCCGAGCATTGTCGGTCAGATTCGGATCGGAGGGCAGTATATTGATTGAGATATATCTTTCGTGGCCCTTTATTCGACGGTTGCAGCGTCGAATCCGAAGGGACGTTTATTCGCAGGCTTGTGGCCGCGTTTATAATTCGCCCCTTGCCTGCATCCTTTTCCCGGAGGGGATTTGGGGTGCTGTGCTTTCGAAGAGGTACATTAATATATAATCGCGTCGCATGCTTTATCCGAGCAGGATCAGGCTGAGGGCCATGATCGCCATGCCGCTCATCACGCCGTAGATCGAGATGTGGGCTTCGCCGTATTCGCGGGCGGCCGGCAGCAGTTCGTCGATTGAGATGAAAACCATGATTCCGGCGACGCCTGCCAGGATGCAGCCCATCATGACGGGAGACATGAACGGCATGAGGATAAAATAGGCGAGCAGGGCGCCGACCGGCTCTGCCAAACCCGATAGGAGCGAATAGCGGAAGGCTTTCATCCGGTCGCCGGTGGCGTAAAAGACGGGGATCGAAACCGCGATACCTTCGGGTATGTTGTGTATGGCGATGGCGACGGCGATGGCGATACCCAGCGTGGGATTTTCGACGGCGGTGGCGAAGGTGGCGATGCCTTCCGGGAAGTTGTGGATGCCGATAGCCAGGGCGGTCATCAGTCCCATGCGCATCAGTTTGGCATTTTTCGGTTTTTTCTCCAGCTCTTCGATCATATGGGCTTCGTGCGGGTTCTCGACCGAAGGCACCAGCCGGTCGATGACGCCGATCAGCAGTACGCCGCCGAAAAAGGCCAGGGTCGTAATACCCATCCCGGTTTGGGGGCCGTAGATGGCTCCGATAGCCTCCCGTGCCTGTTGGAACAGTTCGACGAACGAAACGTAGATCATCACGCCGCCCGACAGTCCCAACGAGAACGAAAGCAGTCGCTTGTTGGTACGGTGGGCGAAAAGGGCTATCGTGCTGCCGATACCGGTTGCCAGGCCGGCGCCGAGGGTGAGCATCAGGGGTACAAAAAGAGTGTGAGCCATCTCGAATACTGTTTTTCAGTTGGTCTTTGCAAAGATAGTGCAAGCCGAAAGCTGTGTCAAATTTATTTGGATGCAACCGAGGCGCCGCCTGTTTTCTGTAAAGATCGTGCACGCGGAAGCCGTTCGGTTTTGTCGGAAGCGGCCAGGGGCTGCCTATTTGCCGTAAAGTTAGTGAATTTTATCCTTTCTTTGCCGGAGAACATCGAATAAGGAGTGTGCGTTGTGTGAAAATCCCGTCGTATGGCGATCGATTCACTACTTTCGGCAGGAGAAGATCACTATTCCCGGCGAGTCGCGTGTTTTCCCGATCCGGTCTTTTTTTGCGGCGCTTGAAAATATCGAGCGCAGTGCACGATGAAATTATTCTTGAAGAAATTTTATTTAATTTGTTGATAAGTAGTGTTATATGTATTTTTAGGGTGGAAGTGGACGATATTTTTCGGAAAAGATGGTGCGAATGGTGTAATAATTGTTACCTTTACCCAATAAACAAGGCAGGTTCATTCTGATCTTTATCTTCTTTGCATTTTCCCGGACCTATATCCCGTCCGGATTTTTCCATCGTTGAAATCGACCTTTGTAAACTTTCTTTGTTTAGGCAATTTCGCTTGAGTATGTCTGTCGCAGGCAGAAGAGAGCCGTTGCCGGGTTTTAACGATGTCCCGAAATTGAGATTATTTTTTTACTTGCATACGCCCGTTCTGACCGCCCTTTTTCAGCGTGGTTCGGGCAGATTGCGCTGTCGGGGAACAAGGTGTGCGTGACTGCGGTTTCGACCGGGAACAGGAAACTTCCTCGCTTCCGTTTTTCCGCTTCCGCACCGGATGCCTCCGCGACAGATGAAAACTCCGTCGTACGACGGAATTATACGATGATTATGACATTTAACGAATTGAAAATTACCGACCCTATTTTGAAGGCGATCGGTGAAAAAGGATACCTGGCTCCTACGCCCATTCAACAAAAGGGTATTCCCGTGGCGCTCGATGGGCGCGATATGCTGGGCATCGCCCAGACCGGGACGGGTAAGACGGCGGCGTTCGCCATTCCGATCCTGCAGCATTTGAGCAGTGGGATGCAGGCAGAGCCGACCGACGTGCCGCGCCGCAACCGGCGGGGGCGGAATCATGGTCGGGAATACGGAGTGCGGCCGATCCGGGCCCTGATCCTGACCCCTACCCGGGAGTTGGCCGTGCAGATCGGCGACAGTTTTTCGGATTACGGAAAATATGTCGGTCTGAAGCATCTGACGATTTTCGGCGGTGTGAAACAAGGCCCGCAGGTCGAGGCGCTTCGTGGCGGCGTGGATATTCTGATAGCTACGCCGGGGCGCCTGCACGATCTGATCGGACAGGGGTTCGTCGAACTCGACGCGATTACGCATTTCGTGCTGGACGAAGCCGACCGGATGCTCGACATGGGATTCGTCGCCGACATCAAACGTCTGCTGCCGCTGCTGCCGAAGTCGCGTCAGACCCTCTTTTTTTCGGCGACGATGCCTGCGGACATCGTGGCGCTCTCGAAAAGTATGCTGACCGACCCCGTGCGGGTGGAGGTGACTCCGGTTTCGTCGGCGGTGGCTGCGATCGATCAGCGGGTCTATTTCGTGGAGAAGCCGGAGAAGAAGAAACTGCTCGTATCTCTGCTCCGCGAGGAGGATAAGTCCGTTCTCGTCTTCTCCCGCACCAAACACGGAGCGGACAATATTTCGCGTCTGCTCTCCAAGTCGGGTATTCGAAGCGAGGCGATTCACGGCAACAAGTCGCAGAATCACCGCCAGCGCGTACTCACGGATTTCAAGTCCGGCAAGATCCGGGTGATGGTCGCTACGGACATCGCTGCCCGTGGCATCGACATCCGGGAACTGGAGATCGTCATCAATTACGATCTGCCGGATGTGCCGGAAACGTACGTACACCGTATCGGCCGCACCGGTCGTGCCGGACATTCCGGAACCGCCCTTACGTTCTGCACCCCGGACGAGCGGCCGCTCATGAAAGACATACAGCGGCTGACAGGCAAAAAACTCAATGCGGAAACATACCGTGCATAATAATCTTTAAGTTGAATTTAATGGCAAAATCGCAAACATTCGGAAAAAGAGAGAACGAAAAGAAAAAGCAGGCCAAGCGCTTCGAAAAACAGAAACGCAGGGAAGAACGCCAGGCCGGAGGAAGCTCCTCGCTCGACGATATGATCGCCTATGTGGACGAGAACGGGAATATTACCGACACTCCGCCCCAGCTGCGGCCGAAAGTCGAGATCCAGCTCGAGGATATCGTGATAGCCACGCCTAAAAAGGAAGATATTGCGGCCGAACCGCTGAAAGGGCGTGTCGAGTATTTCAATACCGAGAAGGGGTACGGGTTTATCAAGGACCTGGCTTCGACGGAAAAATATTTTTTCCATATATCTTCGGCTCCCGAAGGGATCGGCGAGGGGCGGATTGTCCTTTTCGAACTCATGCGGGGTACACGCGGTATGAATGCGGTGAAAATCGCATTTGCGCAATAAACATTTATCCACAGTCAAAATAGAAAAAAATGAACATTTACGTATCGAATTTGAACTTCCGCACCCGGGGCGAGAGTTTGCAGACTTTATTCGGGGAGTACGGAGAAGTATCTTCCGCCAACATCATCACCGACCGCGAAACCGGCCGCTCGCGCGGCTTCGGTTTCGTCGAAATGCCGGACGAGTCGGCCGCACGGAACGCGATTAACGCGCTGAACGGTTTCGAGCTCGACGAGCGGGCTATCAACGTCAATGAGGCCCGTCCGAAGACCGAGCGCAGCGACCGGGGTGGTTACGGCTCCAATCAGGGCGGCGGTTACGGGCGCAACCGGTATTGATTCGGATCGGCCGGAAAGAGCGGGGAGGAGCGTTGAACGCCCCTCCCCGCTCTTCGATAAGGCCGTGCTTTTTCCGGCGGGGGATGGGGGCGGAGGTTTCCGGAGGAACGCTCGTCGGAGCGCGGACCGAAACTTCTGCCGGGGCGTATCGTTCTGTCGTTGCAGGATGCCGGCGAAATTTTTTGGCCGGGTTATCTTGCCGAAACCGTAAATTATGCTTACCTTTGCCCCTGATAACACCGGAACCCGATCAAGCCAATGTTTAGTTTCATACCGAACGCATTTCAGGAGGCCCAGTACGTACGGCGCCGTCATTTCCGGGGTAATCATTCGGAAAATATTTCCAATTTTTATTATAATTTTTCCAAGTTATTAGGGTAGCTGTCCAAGTTGCCCTATTTTTTTGTGCACCCGCTGCGGCGAGGTGCGAAACGGTACAGCAAAATGAAGACGATTCTCAATGGTGCGAAGTTCTATCGGGACGGAAGGTTCGAAACGGGCGATCTGGCGATCGAAGACGGTAAAATCGTTGCCATAGGCGGTCGGGTCGCGCTTGAGGCGGACGACCGGGCAGTCGATTTGACGGGTTGTCATGTATTGCCGGGATTGGTCGATGTGCATGTCCACCTGCGCGAACCGGGTTTTTCGGAGAAAGAGACCATTGCGACGGGTACGGCTGCCGCCGCGCACGGAGGTTATACCACCGTTTGTCCGATGCCGAATCTCAATCCGGCTCCCGATTCGCCGGAGCATCTGGAAGCGGAGCTGGCTCTGATCCGCCGCGATGCGGTCGTTCGGGTGCTGCCTTACGGTTCCATTACGCGGGGACAGAAGGGACGCGGGGAGCTGGTCGATTTCGGGGCTCTGGCCGGAGAGGTCGTGGGCTTCTCGGACGACGGACGGGGGGTGCAGGGCGAGGAGCTGATGGCCGAAGCCATGCGTCGCGCCGCAGCGGTCG
>OHDA01000235.1_pt1 | contig 35328 bp, 29 predicted proteins | sample 1566881 | NCBI WGS metagenome assembly OHDA01 (sample SAMEA3879585, study PRJEB24766) | human gut metagenome | biome: human-associated habitat; feature: feces | place: USA | collected 1985/1987
TCAGCCATTTTCTGCAAATTGCTGATTTTGACCTTTAGTGCATAGGCCAGATTTTGAATTCTTTCTCGATATCCTTGCGGATGATAAATGCCTTATCTTCCACAACCTCTGCGCACTCCGGAATATCCGAAACCAAACAGCAGTTGCCGTAGCTCATTGCTTCCAGTAGACTTAGCGGCATTCCTTCCAAATCAGACGGCAGCGTGTAGATGTAAGCGTTGCTGTATAGTTCATCCAGCATTGCTCCCTGCACAAACCCAGTAAAGAGAATCCGATCGTCACCCTTCGCCAGTTCTTTCAATTCCTCCATAAAGGAATCCGTATCACTAGAGCCGCCTGCGATAACCAGCTTTTTATCCGTCTTGACATTCTTGAAGGCCTCAACCAGATATCGAATCCCCTTTTCTGGCACCAGACGACCGAGGAACAATATGTAGGAATCTTTCTCCAATCCAAAATGATCCGTGATCAGCTTTGCTTCCCGAACCTCTGGCCGATTGACACCATTAGGGATAAAATGTGTCTCCCTTCCGTAGGTCTCCAAGAAATACTTCTGCACTCCTTTGCTCAGAACAATGACCTCGTCCGCATATTTCGCAGCATTTTTTTCGCCTTGGTGGATAAACTTAGAGCCAAGTCCTGATTGCCATTTCTCGCGCTGCCAATCAATGCCGCCCGATGTCAAGTCTTGGACAACTTTTTTCACAAATAAATTTGAAAAATCGCAAAAAAATAAGCCCTACAAGGTTTTCAGTCGGTTCCGAACCGATCTGAGCCTTGTAGGGCTTAACTGTTTTCTCTATATGATTTTATCTTAGACTGCCTGCAGTGGAGTGTTTTCCATCACTTTCTTAAACTGCTCCACTGTCATTTTTGCCTTTTCAGCGGCACGTTCCATTTTTAAATCGCCGTCTCGAACAAGCTGCACCAGCATCCGCATCTCACCAATGCTAATGCCTTCTTCTCTGCCTTCGGCCTTTACGCCCTGACTAAGGTTGCACATAACAAGCACCTCTCTTTCCAGATCTTCGTTCATTGCAACGCCAAATTCTTCTTCAAGAATTTTCTTTTTCTCAGTAGCTGCTCTGGATGAAGAGAGCAGCACATCCATAAATTTCACAATACCTGTATAGTTTTCTGTACCCGACTCTCCCAGACAAATCGTTACAACGCTCATCAAATCATAGTTTTCTGATTTTTCAACAGCATTTCCAATCAACTGCTCTGGCCGAATGGAATAACGAATCAGAGTATTCTGAAACTCTTTAGTTGGATGTGTACAAACCCAGATAGAGTACACTTTTCGGATTTTCCCATACTCTGAGTTCGTGAATATCGGGCCGTGCTGTGCAGAGATCATTCTGCTGCAATAATAGATTGCACGCTTCGTCAAAGGGTACCCCGGATTAAAAGCGGTCTGCGCTTCTACATTGATAATAAGACGTATCACATCTTTCTGTTCAGCAGAACCTTCTGATGCTGGTGCGATTGCATCGAACCGAACATCATAATTGATGGTTCCCTCAGTCAGCGTAGAATCCTCATTATTGCTACCAGCAATTACGTCAGAAGTTTTCTTGGGTCTGTTTGTATCATCAACATGAACGCCAACTGTACCCACTTCTGGAGTTCCTTCGATATACTTCTCTGCAATTTCGTCTACGGAGCAGGCACTGTACTCATTCACGCAGTTCTTCATAATCTGCGCCAGAATCTGTTTGTTGGCCAGCAGCTTCTTGGCAGCCTTATCATAACTCAAATCGTATTCCGTCTGCGTTATCGCATGAGCAAGCTGATTTTCCATCGGCATTCACTTCCTTACAGCAGGGTCAACAGGAGCATATACTATCCCTATTGTGCTTTCATCTTACCATAAAACACCTTGCATATCAAGCAGGCAGATGTAAACTTTTCAGCATAGATTTGTCCATATTGCCCATTCTGATTTGAATTCAGGCCAGCAAAATATTTCAATAGTGCCACACCTGTATTCCAGATTTTTCCGTCTTTTCTAACATTCCCGTTCATCTTTTTCAAGCGATATGATAACTGCGTTTTTCTCAGCTTCATACCTTCCCTTAAACTGATAGTCTTTCCCTGCAGCAAGACCATTTGCCTCTAATAACGCCTGGACGAACTGTACTCCATTGATCCTCATCCGGCACTGTCCGTCGGTCAGCAGCCTGTCCGGGACCTTAAAGGACATTGGATGTTCGGCAGCACATGGCGTAATTGCAATAGCATTCTAAAAGGGGTGTTTGGCAACCAAATTTTGAAATTTCACAAAAATATTTTTTCAAGTGGTTGCCAAAAGGTGCTTCCAGAATGTTATAGGTATAAGCACAATTCTCGATTTTCCAGATCGTGGGGCTTTTTTCTCTCTTATCGCAAGATTCGCCCATAGCCGCTCAAAACTCACTCTCGTGGTTTTTCCCGGCTGGCAATCTTGATGGGGATTCCGTTCCCCATTCCCACGGTACGCACAAAATCTTGGATTTTGGCTATCTGGCTCCACATAAATGTGTTCGCAGCCGAACGCCTACGGCTTATCGGGAGTTGCTCTGCAACTATAAAATGCAGGAGGATTATGCTATGGCTCGACCAAAGAAAGAGAAATCACTTCATAGGGGAAAGCGGGTTTACATCCGTTTCACAGAATTGGAATATGAGCTGGTGGCCGGATACGCTAAAGATGCCGGATACCCGATTGGTACTTTTGTACGCAAACAGGCTCTCCGCGAAAAGCTGGAAGTCAACTATAATATCGTTGCCGATCTGGGAGAAATTCAGAATTTGACGGTGCAGGCCGCAGGCATCGGGAACAATCTCAACCAGATTGCCCGCTTTTTTCACGGCGGCGGTCTGGCATCACGCGGAATGTTAGAAGAACTAAAAAGGTGCATTGCGGAAATCCGTGAACTACGGCAGGAAATCGTTCAGCTTGGAGGTGTATATCGTGGCAATTCTAAAACACATCGCAAGTAAAAATGCCAATTATGGGAGTGCCATCGACTATCTCAAATACCAGCACGATGAGTTTCATCTGGTTCCCGTTCTGGATGAAAGCGGGAATATGCTGCTTCGGGAAGAATTTTATCTTGACGGTTTGAACTGCAATCCCGAAACCTTCGACCTTGAATGTGAACTGTTAAACCAGCAGTACCATAAGAACAACACCTATGATGAAATCAAAAGCCACCACTACATTATCAGCCATGACCCCAGAGATAACGCCGACCACGATTTAACAGGAGAACGTGCACAGGCCATCGGGCTGGAATACGCAAAAGCTAATTTTCCGGGGCATCAGGCTTTGGTCTGCACCCATACAGATGGCAATAACGGAACAGGCAACATCCATACCCACATCATAATCAACAGCCTGCGCAAATCCGATATAGAGCCTCAGACCTACACCGAACGGCCAATCGACTGCAAGGCTGGATACAAGCACCACCTTACCAAAGACTATTTGAAGCACCTGCAAAAATCTTTGATGGATATTTGCCAGCGCGAAGGGCTGCATCAAGTCGATCTGCTCTCCCCTGCTGCGGATAAAATCACACAGCAGGAGTACCATGCGCAGCGGCGTGGGCAGCTGAATCTGGACATTGCAAACATGGAACTTCTGGGCGATGGCATCACCCCCATGCACACTACCTTTGAAACAAACAAAGAAAAATTCCGCAATGCCATTTCTGACATTGCGGAACGTGCCACATCTTTTGAGGAATTTCAACGGTTATTAAAAGCGGAATACGGAATTTTGGTAAAAGACCATCGTGGACGATTCAGCTATCTTCCTGCTGACCGACAGAAATTTATTTCTGCCCGCGCTCTCGGTTCTAATTATGACCGCGACAGGCTTCTCCGCATTTTTGCAGAAAATGCGCGGAACAAAGAACGGAACAATCCTCATTGGGCAGCAGATGATCCTATGGCTATTTTGTTCATTAAGTCTGACCTGCGCCTTGTGGTTGACTTGCAGACCTGCGTAAAAGCACAGCAGAGCCGCGCCTATGCGCAGAAAGTCAAGATTTCCAATTTGCAGCAGATGGCACGAACAGTCGCTTATGTGCAGGAACATGGATACGATTCTTACGAAAAACTCTCCGATACCACTGACGCCATTCAATCTAAAATGGCAAAAGCCCGAAGTGATGCCAAATTCACCGAAGCAAAATTGAAAAAAGTCAATGAGCAGATTCGTTATTTAGGCCAGTATCTTTCTACAAAATCAGTCTATGGTGATTTCTTGAAATCCGGCAATAAGAAATCTTTCCGTCAGGCTCATGCAGAGGATATTGCCAAATATGAAGAAGCCCTCCGCATCCTAAAGCAGCACTCCCCAGATGGAAGGTTCCCGACCATGAAAGACCTCCGGGCTGAAAAGGAGCAGCTTACCATTCAGAAAGATGCCCAGTATGACACCTACCACTATTTCAAAGATTACCACAGGGAACTCCAGACTGTATGTGCCAATGTAGATAACATTCTGGGAACAGAACGAGAAGCACGGCGCGAACAGCAGCAATCCCGAAAGAACGAACACTCTCTATAAAACAAAAAGCCAGCCCTGGTCTTTCCTGCGAAAGACTAGGGCTGACCCTTTTCTACCATATTACTCTTAGAACAGGATTTGAACTGTCGCATCCTGAATCAAATCAATGAACTGCTCTTTCGTTATAACTTCTTTGCGGCAAATAATCGACTTATCCGCTTGCTGCCGTGTATAAGTCAATTTTCTATCATCGTGGCGAAGCTGCCGCACCGCATCCAAAGTCAAGGCGCCCTCACGATACATCTGACACAAAATAAAGTCATTTGACTTAAAGGCCACCGAAATCGGAGAATCCAGCGCAGGAGTAAATTCAGAATTTCCCGTTAAGATACGCTCTGCATTCGTTTGGAACTCATGCGCATCCGTATCCTGCGTATAGATTGTCAGGCTGTCCACTCCATCATGATACCACGCGAATATTTCAGCAAGGATCGTCAACGAGATTTCTCCCGCATTCTTTTTAAGAGTGCGACCCGTTGACAGCGTTCTTCCATGAATCGGCCATTCATCGTACAGCCGGTTCATCCATTCCTCTGCGGAAGGCAAGTCAATCAGATCTTCGGTTTTTACTTTTCTGCGAAGGAAGCGCATCAACTCTGACACACGCGATACCGCAGCTTCAACGATGTAGTACAGGTTCACATCTTCATCATTGACAAAAGCACCGTACTTTGTTTCATCAATCCAACGAATAGGATACCCTTGTGCCTGAAGCTGCTCAACATAGGTGCTTCTGTATGTAGAATCCTCAATTTCCTCCATTACCCACTTTGGTATCAGAATCAAATCGTATACGCTGAGGATTCCATCAGATGGATAACTTCTCTGGCTCAACTCGTGCATAAATGCCAGTGATGAGTTATCCATAAGTGCTATTTTGGTCTCCCCAGCATATTCTTTATACTCTGGTATATTAAGCATCGGCCTCTCCCGTCAGCATTTTAAATTCACTTAAAACCGTTTTCAGAAATGCTTCATTGTCTTTATGGTATTCCACTTCCGGCTCATTGCGAATCGTCTTATTGATTTTCTCTTGTAGCGGACTTACATTTACTACATACGAAGGCCGTACAAGGGAATCATCCAATCCCAAATCGCGGAATCTCTGTGCAATATCTTCAACCTGCACATCAAAGTTTTCCTTAACTTCTTCCGCAATAGCCGTATTCCCATTCTTTACTGCACTTTCATACAGAGAAATCAGCACCGCCTTATAGGGAGCTTGGAAAGCGTTCATGCACTGAAACGCTTTTGCTTGGAACTCCATATCCTTTAAGCCCTCAAAATACGGCATAAGGTTTCCCAGAAGCATAAGCGCAGCAAAGTATTCTGCTTTTCGTTCTTCCATCAGGATTTCGGATTCAATCAAATGGTCAAAAGAAACTTCATCAAACAATAGATGATAAATCTCATGCCACGCAGTAAAATACTGATTTGCTCTCGGAAGTGCCGTATTTATCAAGGGGATTCGTTTTCCATCCCGAACAAAAATCGCTCCGCTCAAATAGTGATTATCAATCGGCAGCTGTATCAAACCATACGGTCTTAAAATCTGTAACGCCAACTGTATCGGAGAATTTATCTGCATCGGATTGTATTTTGACCAGATAAGCGAAGCACTCTGCTTCATCTGTTCCTCAATGACTTCGTTCCTTTTGATAACTTCATCTAAGTTGGCTGCTGTAATTCGCTCACTCATAGCCTTCCGCCTTTAATAATAAACACTGCAAAGGTTTAGAATATCCTGCAACAGATCGTACTCTATCTTTGCCTTATCATTCATCTGATAATCAATCGGCGCATTCTGCGAGTACACGGCATCTACACTTTGCACCCTCGGTGAAAATCCCATCAAGGTATCCGGGTCAATGCTCAAACTAGTAAGAATCTTGTTCAAGTGCTTATCGAACGTGCTTTTGCTATCTATCTCGCCATTCAAAATCTTATCTAAAGTAGGGCGAGAAATCTCTGTTTTCTTGCAGAACGATACTTTTGAGAATCCATTGCTGCGAATATAGTCCTTTAATTTTGTCCCTGTCAGTTTTCTCATTTCAAAAAGTTCATCAAAACGCATTTTTCATCTCTCCCTTCTGCTATTATTATATACCATCAGCTTCTGGAAATCAATCGTGATGTAAAAAAGTTTTTTACATTTTTGATTCTAACGCAAAAAAGATGGCCTCCTTTTTGGGGAAGCCATCTCAACGATATTACGGTATTTTAACTTTTTCGGCTTCTTTCCTGTTCCTGCTGCGGCGCATTGTCTTTTTGTCGCCGCTCAGCCTGCTTAATATGCAGCCGATCAAGCACCGACCACCTGCCGCCAATGCGCCGGGGCTTTTTCGGTACATTGTTGACGCAGCCATCTATCATATTGTAGTTTTGCTCCGTGCCGGATTCTTTGGCGCGTTCCGCTGTACCGTTTTCAAAGAACTTCTGATGGTGCAGCAGTTCAGGCTTTTGGCCTTGTAAAAAAGCACTCATCTTTCTGGTAGCTTCTCCATCGAAACCTAAAGCTGTCTGCGTCACAAAGGCTCCACTCTCGTGAAGAATAATGCTCGGCGGTGGATTCTTCGTTTGTTCACTTCTCATCTGAACAAACCGCTGACCATCGACCTCTACTTCATCTGATACCAGCCATGTTCCTTTTTGCCCTGCCACCTGATAGCCGCCCTCATCAAGAATCAGGTATGTGCCGCTCTGGGGCTTTGGGAAAAAGCCGTTGAATCTCACCAGCCTATCCTTATCAACATAGAAAAAAGAGGTTTTGCCTGCCGCAGTCAATCCGATGACATCACTGACCCCAAATTTTCTAATTTTGAATTTGTCCGGGTTAATACTTTCCATCTTTTTACGAATCGCTTCCGCGCCCATTCCCCGTGAAGCCGTACCAGAGTAGCCCGTGCCATAATTGTCTGCGGTTATCATAAAGCCATGCTGAATCTGGTATTCATAGCTGCGGCAGCGATACTCACGGTTTTTCTCAGAATTGTCGATCTGGTAAATCACAAATATATCTGAACTCATTTTCCTGCATCATCCTCCGGCCTATGCCATTCCAGTTCCAGCCCCTTGAACTGCTGCTCGTTCAACTGCTGCATCTTCGGGATGGTCTGCTGGACAAGCGCAGACATCTCTGCATCCTCTGCCACAAGCGGCTGAACCTCCGTCAACACCTGAATCGTATCTTTGAGTGTCGGCTGCTCAAACATCGCCATCAGCATCAATTCCAGTTCATCAAAGCGTACATTGCTCATAACTCCATCCCTTTCCTTTTCGCTTTCTTCGGCTTATCCTGTTCCTGTGCAGGCTGATCCTGTTTCTTGGCTTTCAGACTGCGCAGGGCATCCAGAACAGACTTTTTCGTACTGCTGCGTTCCTGCTCCTTGCTCTTCTGCCGTGCCTCCATCAGTTTTTCCATATCGGCAATAGCCTGCTGCACCAGCTTATCATCCCTGAAATAGTTGATGGAGTTGATGTTCTCGCGCTGCACTTTATCGTTCACGACCAGCTCATACATTCCAACAAAGCCGCCATCTTCCTCGATGCAGAATCCAATGCACTTGTCGGCATTCATCCGTTCGGACGGAATCTTGTCGTAGGCTTCCAATGCTTCTTCCATGGTCAGATGGTCGTGAAACTCTCCCGCAAACGTGAACTCCAAACACTCCGCGACATAAAAGCTGAGCGTTTCTTTCGGCGCAGGTCTTTCTGCAGCGAGTTTTTCTTTCAAAACTTCTGCCTGCTGTTCAGCCACCGTATCGGCCTGTTCCCGTAGTTCTGCCGCGTCCATGACTTTACCCTCTGCCGCATCACAGCCGAACTCTGCCAGCAGCTCCGTCATAGCCTCCTGCACAGGCTTATCTCCGTCCGTTTCGAGAATGCCGCCATCCCGTTCCGTGAAGTCCTTATTATATAAGGTATAGTCGAAGCCATCGTCACAGGTCTGAATGTGGAAATAGGCATCCGGGAGTTCGTAGGCCAGTTCCACATCCTGCACAGCCAAAGCCCCTTGCAACAGTTGCACAACATGATTCTGGATATACGGGTTATCCCAGCCCGGAACCGTTTTGTAGTCCTCCACAATGGTGTCAATGCCGTTCCTGCACTGCAAAATATCCAGCGAACCAGGCAGCGGATCAGGATTTTTCTCCACGCCCAAGGCTTTCATGTAATGGTTCGGAAGTGCTTGATACTGCGACATTGCATCGTCCAGATTTCCGAATCGCTCAATCCTCAAAGGTGCGGCCTGCAAATTCTCGACCACATAGAACTGCTTTACGAAAGGCTGTTCCTGTTCTTTCTGCGCATCCAGTTCTTCCCGGAACATCGTTACAAAGCCATCCAGAATAGCCGGGTGGCTGTCAACCACCCAGTCTGTGCGGAAGGTCATGCGGTCTGCATTATGCTCCGGGGTGCTGACCTGCTCTGCCCATTCCTTATTGCCGGGAGAAAAGCGGCCATCGTAACTTTTATGATGCAGAGTGTTCGCCAGAATGTAGCCCACACGCTCCATGCCGTACTGCCGCACCACCTGATCGACTGCACCATCGCCAAGGTACATTCCGTCATAATTGTCCGCAATCGCTTCATGGATTGCCTGCTTGCACTCACTGTTCAGCCGATAGGATGTGCGGTATAAATCCACCTCGTCATTTTCTTTGGCATAGCTGAACGGCTCATAGTAGACAGGCACATCCGAATAGTCCTGTGCGCTGTTGTCCAGCACAGGCGCAGCCTTTTCAATAATCTCCGATACCACATCTTCTTTTTTCGGCATATTCCATTTTTCAGAGAGATATTTCTGCACGGCCTCCTGAAAATCTTCATCGAAGCCGTTCCACAAATCTTCTGCTACCAGCTTGCCATGCTCATTGACTGCAACACAAGCCGCCATATCGCCGTGTTCCTCATGCTCCAGCAGGAAGAACTTTTCGCCGCCAATTTCCGTTTCATCAATAGCGTACCATGTGCCGATATGCCCCTCCACTGCGATATGGTAGGAATCGCTGTGGATCAGTGCATTGTTTTTCTGCTGCTGTTCCTCCATGAACTCTCGCACGGTCAACTCTGCGCCTGTGAAGTTCAGTCCTTCCTCGCCAAGTTCCAGCCGCCCCTCCGCGCCAAGGTCAAGTTCTTCGGCCATCAGGACAGATGCCGCATGGTTCACCACCACAGTTTTCTCCACTGTAATGGGCTGGCCTGGGTCATAGTCCGAACCGCGCAGGTCATAGCGGTACAATCCCTCCGGCACATCTTCATCCCGCAGTCGGCCATTGCTGAAAAGACCAGGCTTATCAAAGATTTCGATTTCCTGCAATTTTTCGTTCAAAAGGTTCTCTTTCTGCAAATCCATATTCCTTTCCTTGAAAAAATCCGGCAACTCGGCAAAGCCGATACTGTCCACATAGTAGGCTTTGACCGTACTGCCATCATTGAGTACCACCACATCACTGACCGACAGCGAATGCCCTGTAAAGTCTGCCGGGCGCTGGATATTGAACCGTTCATAAATGCCATCCAGCGTATCCTTGTCCGTAAGCGGTGCGGCATAGATCAGGTCATAATCTGCACGGGAAACCGTCATGCCTTTCTTCTGCACATAGTCCAGCCCCATGAAGCGGTAGTCGTGTTCCGGGTCACGGGCGGTGATCTGATAAATACTGAACTGCTTTTCGTTGCCATACAGCAGCACATTTTCCTGTTCTGTCATGTTCCGCTCCTGCTCCAAATCTGCTATTGCAATCTGGAAGGTATCACTTCCGCGCTCAATTTCCTCTCGTGCTGTGACAAGAATCGGCCACGGGCTGACGCGGACGAGATAAATCTGCTTTCCCTCGTCATACAGCCGTAGAGCCTTTTCACGGTTTATTATTGTCAGCTGAAAGTCTGGACGCGCGTACTCGTCCTCAGTATAATCTTCCCGTTGTTCTAACAAAATCGCATCCCATACGTCAGCCTTAATGCCGAAAATGCCATCGTGCTGCTCGATTTCCTCTTGGCTTACATAATCACCTGCCGTTCCATCACGGAACAACGGATAAATCCTCTCACCCAGCCGATGCCATTCCCTCGCACCTTCTTTCGTCAGCGGCAGCACATCATCTTTCAGATAGCCGTAGTCGTGCATTTCGGAAAGTCCAATCATCCCATCCGGGAGATTTTCGATTTTCTCCTGCGCATCGTACATCAAGCGGTTGACTTCTTCTTTGTCATCCTCGGCCAGTGCCGCCGCCAGACCGTTCACCAATTCTTCCGTTGCAGCCCGGTCATCCAGCTTGAAAGCAAAATTCACGATGAGGTTTCGCTGCTCATCATCGAAAATCGTTTTCTCCTGCTCCCTGTCTGCAATCAACTTTTCCGCATACTGCATCGCGGTCATGCGCTCTGTGCTCCTTTCCGCGACTGCTGCTTCCAGCTTTTCCAGAAAGTCGGCTGCGGTCAATCGAATCATATCCATCGAATATTTTAGTTCCTTCATCTCCTTGCCGCTGGCCCAGCTTGCCACATACGGAAATGAATAATCGGATGTGTCAATGCCCAGAGCCGAGCAGACCGTAAATGCAATGCTTTCGGCTTCGGTTTCCTTTGTAAGCCGGTCTTTTTCCTCGCCGTTCTGCTTCATGAAATCGCTGTTATGCAGCATCGCATGAGCAACCTCGTGGATCATCGTCTTTATGGTCTGGCTCTCGCCCATGCCGACCTGAATGCAGATTTCTTTGTCGGCATCACTGTAATAGCCTTTGGCTTCCCCCGCGATTTCAGTAAACCGCATCGGCACAGGCGATACCTGCTCGATTGCCGCCGTAAGCAGCGCATAGTCTTTGACGCTGGCCGTCAGTTCGTTCACTTCCAGCGATGGAATCGGTTCCCCATCGGTCTGTGAAACATCAAAAACCGTCGTCACTCGGAAGCGCGGAACCACATACTCCACACGTTCCATTTCCGGTTCACCGTTTTCGTTCAGCACAGCCAAGCCCGTATCCTTGTCGATTTTCTCGCGTTCTTCCACTTCCTTGATGGGAGCCGGAGCAATGATCTGGATGCCCTTTTCGCCTTTTTTGACGTAACGGTTGAACTTATTCTTCCATGCGTTAAACCCTGCCACCAGTGTGGCATCAGGCCGCTGCATAGCGATCAGCAGCGTATTATTGAAGCTGTAATTGTGGAATTTTGCCATCGTGCGCAGATACGTCGTGTACATTTCCGATGTAAAAATGTCCTTTACGCCCTGCTCCAGCCGTTCCGTGATTTCTTTCATCTGCTGTTTGCGGTCAACTGCCATGCAAATCCTCCTTTTTCTTGACCCATCGTGTTTTCATCTGGCGCGGATATTGGTCAGCCTGTTTCGGTGCCTTCGCGCCGTTCCATTCCAAGCCTCCGGCTCTGCCCTCACAGGTGTAGCCGGCAGCTTTCAGGGAGCTGCCATTCTCCGTGTCCAGAATGTAGGTAATAACTTTGTTGTAGCCCATGGCCCGTGCTGCACGGTATGCCGCCGCATACAAAATACTGCAAGCATTCGGCGTTCCATTCGTACATAGACGGTTGACTTCCAGCGTGTAGCCATCGTCCAGCCGCCGTGCCACGGGTCTGCCGCAGATGGCAACCCCCACCAATGCGCCATTGTCCGATACGCCAATGGAGAACTTATGTCCTCGCGTCGGTTTATGGTGGCGGTGATGCTGCTGCACAAATGCGTTTGCCGTTTTCAAATTGATCGGTGTTAATGTCAGCAAATGCCCTCCTTCAAAAAAAATGCCCCGCCAGACAAAACTGACGGGGCGGCTCTCATTTACAGTTCCATATCGTGACTTTTCCGCTTCTGGGATTTCTGCGGTTCTGCGCTGCGCTCTGCCTGTTTTGCATGAAGCTGCGCCAGCACAGAGGGTTTCCGCACATTGTCCGCAGTGCGCTCTGCAACGCGGCCTGCATAGTTCACAGGCTGGCGCGGCCTGTCTGCAACTTCGGTTTCGGCTGCATCCTCGTCCACTCCCAGCGCATCCTCACTGCCCTTTTCATCCATGTTGAGCAGAGAGTTCAGCTCCGCAAGGCGCGCAGATTTTTCAGCCAGTTCCGCTTCCTGCGCAAAGGGACGTTTGGCTTCTTCCTTTGCCTGCGCCAACTGCTGTTCCAAGGTTTCCAGTCTGCGTTCCACCTGTGGCAATGCTCTTTCGATGCCTGCCAGCGCATTGGTAACGCGCAGAATGTTACCCTGCGGGTCTTTGCCGACTTCCATCGAGTAGTTCCATGCACCCTTGATGGACAAGCGGAACACCTTATCGAAGTTGTCAAACCGGGAATGCAGTTCAAACGCACCGTAGCTGCCGATTCTGCCCTCGGTACCAGCCGCCTTCAAAGCCTTGCAAGCCTCGATAATGGCTGCACCCGCTTCCTTGCGTTCGGTGTACACCTTGCCGCTGATTTCCATAGAGAAGTGGTCTTTATCCTGCGCCAGAAGCGGTTTTGCCGCTTCCATATCCGTTTTCAGTGCTTCGATTTGGCCCTGTGCCGCAGCGATTTCTCGCGGATAACGACGGGCAATATCCGATTCCAAGCTATAAATCTGACTGGTGTGATTGGCTTTCAGCAATTTCAGCTTACTGACCTGAATATCCAAATCCATCTTTTCCTTGATGTAAGGATTGCCCGTTGCCAGTGCCTTGATTTCGGCATAGGACAGTGCGGTATCGTCTACATCATCACAGGCACGGACAGGCGATTTGGAAGTCATGATCTGGCTTATAAACTTCTGCTTATTTTCCAAAATCTGCCACATGTACGAGTCAAACGTATTTTCCGTGACATAACGATAGATTTTCACCTGCTTATTCCGGTTTCCCTGCCGGAGAATACGACCCTCCTGCTGTTCCAGATCAGACGGCTTCCACGGGCAATCCAGATGATGCAGGGCAATCAGCCTATCCTGAATATTGGTTCCTGCGCCAAGTTTCGGCGTAGACCCCATCAGAATACGCACCTGTCCGGCGCGCACTTTTGCAAAAAGCTCTGCCTTTTTGCTTTCCGTGTTATACTCATGAATGAATGCCACCTCTTCACGAGGAATACCTCTCGCCACCAGTTTCTCCCGCACATCATCGTAGACGTTGAATGTTCCATCGGCTTTTGGTGTCGATAAATCGCAAAAAATCAACTGTGTTCCCTTATCCGGGGCAGATTCTTCCCAGACCTTGAACGCATTGTCCACACAGCGATTCACCTTACTCTCCGGCTCATCCGGTAGCATCTCGTTCATAAGCCGCTGGTCAAGTGCCAGTTTTCTTCCATCGTTGGTTATCTTGAGCATATTATCGAATCTGGGATTCACATTGCCATTGCGCACGGCCTCGGCACGGTCTGCAAAGGAACTCACCATTTCTTCCTGTGTTTCGCTGGGCTTCAACACTTCGTTGATGTACTCCGCTTTCGGCACAGGCAGGTTCAGCATATCCGCCGTCTGCACATCTGCCGACTCCTTGAACAGAGAGATCAGCTCCGGCAGATTGAAGAACCGGGCAAAACGTGTTTTCGCACGGTAGCCGGTTCCTTCCGGGGAAAGCTCGATTGCCGTGACGGTTTCACCAAAGGATGCCGCCCAATCATCAAAGTGGCTCAGTCCCATCTTCTGCAGGGTGTCATACTGGAGATACCGCATAATGGTGTACAGTTCCACCATCGAGTTGCTGACCGGGGTTCCGGTTGCAAAGGTCACGCCCTTGCCACCTGTCAGTTCGTCCAAGTACTGACACTTCGCAAACATATCGCTGGACTTCTGTGCATCGGTCTGGGCGATACCTGCGATATTTCGCATTTTTGTGTAGAGAAACATATTTTTATAGAAATGCGACTCGTCCACAAACAGGCGGTCAACCCCCAGTTCCTCAAATGTGACCACATCATCCTTTCTCGTCTGGTCGTTCAGCTTTTGCAGCTTTGCTTCCAGCGTTTTCTTCGTTTTTTCCATCTGCTTGACCGTAAAACTGCGGCTGTCCTCACTCCGGGCATCGGCCAGAGCCAGCGTAATGTCGTCGATCTGACGCTCTACAATGGCTTTCTGCCGTTCCGGGGAAAGCGGCACTCGCTCAAACTGCGAATGACCAATCACGATGGCATCGTAATCACCGGTTGCGATCCGGGAGCAGAACTGCTTACGGTTGCTCGGTTCAAAATCCTTTTTTGTTGCCACCAACACATTGGCATTGGGATAGAGCCGCAGGAAGTCTGCGCCCCACTGCTCGGTGAGGTGATTCGGCACCACATAGAGGTTTTTCTGCGACAGGCCCAGCCTGCGGCTTTCCATGCCGGCAGCAATCATCTGGAAGGTCTTGCCTGCACCCACGCAATGCGCCAGCAGCGTATTGTTACCGTACAGAATGTGCGCAACGGCATTTTTCTGATGCGGCATCAGAGAGATTTCCGGGGTCATGCCCTCAAAACGAATATGACTGCCATCGTACTCACGGGGACGAATCGCATTGAAAATCCGGTTATAGGTCGCACACAAATCCTCGCGGCGGTCTAAATCCTTGAAAATCCACTGCTTAAACGCTTCCCGAATGGATTCCTGTGCCTGCTGTGCAAGCATGGTTTCCTGCTTATTCAGCACACGGTGGTTGCCATCCGCATCGTGAATCGTATCGTAGATTTTGGTATCCCGGAGGTTCAGTGCATCTTCCAGCAGCTTATAGCCGTTGACGCGCAGGGTTCCGTAAGTATTGGTGACAAGCGGATTGCCGCGATCCAGCGACTTGCCCGAAATGTTCCATGCACCAGAAATTTCGGAATAGGTTGCCTTAATGTCAATCCCGGCATAGTAGTTCGGTGTTTTGAACACTTCTTTCATAAACTGCGTGATATACTCCGGCTTCACCCAGTTCGCACCCAGCCGTACTTCAATTTCTGAAGCGTCCAAATCCTTGGGCTGTACCCGTTTCAGGTAGTCCACATTGATCTGATACTCTGCATGGTTTGCAGCAAAGGTTTCTGCTGTGGCCAGTTTTTCACGAACATTGCCGGACAGGTATTCATCCGAGGTTTCCCACTGCTGTGTCACAGGGTTTCGGAAAATCACTCCTGCCAGTTCATCCGTGATTTCCTGTTCCGGTTTGCCGCAGAGCTGCACCATAAACGGCACATCCACCTTTGCTTTTTCTCCGATGGAAAGTGCCAGAGCTTCGCTTGGCGTGTCCACCGAGGTAACAGGCTCCGGCTTACGGATGGTACGTTTGGTAAAAATATCGGCAAGTCGTTTGAGATTCTTCTCCTCATCCAGAATTTCCAACGATGCCAGCAGACAATAACTGCTATCCTGTCGGAACGCCCGCTTGTTGGCCGTGCTGTTGATAAGGCCATACTGCGCCTTAAATGCAATGTACTGCTGTTTCAGTTTATTCTGTAAAAGCTGTACTTCCGCATCCGAACCATCATGCAGCTGACAATCCAGCAGCTTCCGGGTGGTTTCCCTCAGAGCGATCATGCCCAGCACCCGCTCTGCAGTTACGGCAGGCAGTTCCACCTTGTTCATAAAAGAATTTTCGCGGTAGTAAATCTGCCCGTCCACGTTCGTGAAGCTGAAATTCTTCACACTTGGGTCTGCCGGAATGGGTTCTTCCTGCACATCCAGTTCATCGTCGGAGATTTCCGGCTCCGTGATGGTGGCATGGATATTTCCAACTGCTTCTTTCAACTGCTGGGCAAGGTCTGCGCCCTCGATGGGCTTGACCGTTGTTTCCTGCTTGCCATACTGAGTGCTTTCCGTGGTGATCTCGCCCAGCACCATTTCAGGATGCTGCGCAAAATACTGGTTGATGGAGTAGCCTTCCGGCGTTTCGCCAAGGTCTACCCAGTCTGCCCGCTCCACCGCTGCACGGTCACGCTTCTGCAGGAACAGAATGTCAGCAACCACGCCCGTGTTGGCATTGCGCTGGAACGCATTGTTCGGCAGACGAATCGCACCGACCAGATCAGCACGGTTGGCAAGATACTCACGGACAGAGGAATCCTTCTTATCCATCGTACCGCTGGACGTTACCACCGCTACCACACCGCCCGGACGCACAAGGTCAAGGCTCTTGGCGATAAAATAATCGTGGATGAGGAAATTGTGGCGATCATACCGCTTGTCCGGTACTTTGTAATTGCCGAAAGGTACGTTGCCCACAACACAGTCAAAAAAGCTGTCTGGGAACTGCATCGTTTCAAAGCCCTGCACCGCAATCTTGTTTTTCTGGTACAACTGCTGTGCAATACGGCCCGAAATGCTGTCCAGCTCCACACCGTACATCCGAATCTTCTCCATGCTGTCCGGCACCAGACCCATGAAATTGCCGACACCACAGGACGGTTCCAGCACATTGCCTTTGGACAATCCCATATTGCCCAGGGCTTCATACATTGCCTTGATGACCGTAGGAGAAGTGTAAAACGCATTCAGGGTACTGGCACGGGCTTCCTTATACTCATCTGCCGTGAGCAGGGACTGTAGTTCGGCATACTCTTTCGACCATTCTGCGTTGTTTTCATCGAACACCTGCGGAACGCCGCCCCAGCCAACATACCGGGAGAGTATCTCCTGTTCCTCTGCGGTAGCCTGCCGCTGCTCTGCATCCAGTGTTTGCAACACTCGAATAGCCTCCACATTGGCTTTATACTTTGTTTTCGGCCCTCCTGCGCCGAGATCATCGTCCGTAATACGGAAGTTAATAGGTTTCTGTTTGGGCTGTGCAGGCTGTTCTGTTTCTGCTCCACTGTCCAGCGGAAGATTGTGCTGCCGCCGTGCATGGTTGACCTCTGCCGGGGTCATAGGCTGCTGGGTCAGCGGTTCAAGGGCTTCCTCTGCTGCTGCACGGCTGATGGCATCCGTTCGGTTCTGCACATCTGCGATCAGCTGCATCTGTTCTGGCGGGAAGTCAGGATTCAGCAGTTCTTCCAACTCGCCGCCTGCTTCTGCCACCGAATAGATCACATCCATCTGCTCCGGGGAAAAATCCTCGTAGGCCACACCAGCATTGTGCAGAGCCGTAAAGACTGTGATTTCCACCGCTTCTTCCATCGGCACATCTGCCTGTTCGTACAAATGCCGAACGTACTCCAGCGGTTCCGTTCGGAAGATCGGATACCGAGCTTCTTTTGTAAGGGTCATGTCCTGCAAGCTGACCGTTCCCTGTTCAAAGTTGACCGAATCCACACGGAACTCTCTATCGTCCAGTTCAACGATGGTATTGACTGGCAGATATTCCTCTCTGCGGAAATACTTTGTCTGCGCATGGGTTCCATCTTCCTGCTGGCCGGACAGATAGACGCTCTCCCCCTGCTTCCAGAGCTTCATTGCCTGTGAAGCCCACTGTTCACGCGGAAAACCAGATACCTCAACCTTGCCGAGTGCGGTTTCCTTTTTCAACAGCTTGCTGCCAAGAAGTTCTGAAACGCGCTTTGCATCCTCGCCGTAGAACTCAAAGTTACCGTGCTGCTCGTAGCCGACCAGCGCATTCGGGTAACGCTCTTTCAGCGCGTTATACTCGTTGGCGGCATCCAGCGGCAGGGACTGCAGCGTCTGCTCCGAAGGCTTTTCATCTGCAATGGGCACATCTTTTCGGGGTTTCTCAACCGCTGCGGCGGTTGACTGCTCTTTCGATTGCGGCTCCTGCTCCATGAAGTCAAACATGGAAATTTGCCCCTGTTCAGGAACCGCAATCTCAACAGCCCTCTTTTTTTCCGGAAAAATCGTGTACGTTCCCTCGACATACTGGTGAAGGATAGAGAGGGATTCTGCCTTTTGCTCATATTCTTCGGAATCCATCGGCACAGACAGCAGTGCAGTGTCCATCTGCTCCAGAAGTTCCGCCGACTGTTCTGGGTCTGCCAGCTTTTCAACAAGAGCCTTTCGTCCTTCTTCATGGTAAAGGTCTTGCGGATAAGGCCGCTCCACGTCGTTCGGCAGATGGTGATAGAATCCCATCACCCGCATTGCCATCTGTTCCCGTTCATAAGCAGGCATCCGGGAGTAGTCTGCCGGCTTCAAATACTCACTGTCACGGATAAGCCGATCAATTCGGCCTGCGGCCTGATTCCAGTTCAGATGAACACTTGCATCCGGGTTCCCGTATGCGCCACGCTCCAAAGAAATACCCCTGCCATCGTGATCTTCGTGAGAATCGTCTGCCCCGCAGAGTGCATGGCTGCTACCACCGATTCCGTAATGGTCTTTCAGGAAGTCTGCCCGCTCTTTCTTGTCCTCATGATTCAGGAAGAACGAATAGATTGCCAGCCGACTGTCCGAATAATTGCTGCCCCGTGTGAAGTAAGCATTGATTTCATCTTCCGTGATGAACTTCTTATACTCATTCCAGTGAAAGCCATCTCTTGCGGCAAAATTCTGATAAGGCTTTGCAAACTGCTGGAACAGAGCCGCAACCTTATCCGGCTTATAAAAGTGCATCCGCATCAGGTCTTTATCTTCGACGTAGGCTTCTCCCAGCGCGGACAATCTCTCATTGAGATCGGTCAGAAAATCCGTGTCATCCAGCAAGTCTGCCAGCCTATCTGTCAGTTCCGGGAAACCGCCCCTGAAGATTTCTGTATCCTGAAACACTGCTTCGGAAACGCCATCGGCTAAATCACGCTCCATATAAGCCAATGTCTGCGCGTGTTCCTGTAAGGCATTCTGCCGTGCAGCATCCAGAACTGCCTGCGGTGCGTACTCGCCCTGCCGGAGTAGTTCATGGATACGGTTGCTCACATCCTCCCACGAAAGAAACGCATTGGCTATCGTGCCACCCTTAGCCGTGTCACCTGCCGCAATGCGCAACCCCAAATCATCGAACCAGACCGCATACTTTGCACCGCCAATTTCAAAGCCTTTTCCTCCCGTGCCGTATTCGTTTTTCACGAACTCCGTGTATTCTTCCGGGGTTTTCTCGACCATAAAATTGTAGATCAGGCGAAGCTGGCCTTTGCTGCGGTTGCTGCCCGTGCGCAGAACTTCATCAACAACCTCGGAATCCAGTGCAATTTTCTCTGCGTACTGCGCCCGAATCGGTTCTTCGATGGCACGGATCTGCTGTTCCACGGTCGGCAAATCAGGAAAAGAAAAAGCAGAGGCAATTTCTTCCTCTGCTTCGCTCAAATCCTGTTCTGTTGTCGGTTCGGTTAATTGTATACCAATTCCTTCAAGACGATCTCTTCTGCCATCGCCGTCAGGTTGTTCTGATGTGCCGCCCAAGCCAGCGGGTCCTTCTCCTTGCTCGGTGCCGGGAACTTCTCGTTCAGGCTGTCCAGCAGGGTTTCCACCCGGCTCTCCGCTGCTTCCTCGATCTGCGCCAGATGCTGGTTCAGCCTGCCGCTCATCAGCATACTCTGATACCAGTTCTTGCGGTTCTCTTTCAGGTACGTCCTGCGCAGCATCCCGTACTTCCCGATGATCTGCGGCTCGTCCTTCACGGCCAGATTCGGGAACAGATAATCTCCCTTGCGATGATACGTCAACTCCATTTTCTTGTCCTCCTTTGGTCGTGGTATCTGCGGTTTCATGCTTTAATGTGCTAAAGTTCGCATTTGTATTATACAAGCTGTCAACGGATTTTTCAAGCTGCTGCGTGATTTCTTTTTTGTAAATTTTCCGCATCTCACGGCCAATGTCAAAAAGAACCGCTTCGCACTGTTCGGAAACCGCGTTGCCAAGGAACGACAGTACCGGCAGCTTGTTGAAATCCACGATACGGATAAAGTCATCATCGTCCAGCACATCCATAGGCTCCTGCCCGCAGCGGCGGGAAAGCGTATAGAAAATACTGTTGGTCATCAGTTCCCGGAAGCGGACACGGATGTTATCTTCGTCCAGTTCTTCCAGAAAAGTATCCGCCACCTCATAGGCTAGACCGTCCATCGCTTCATCCAGATTGTCGGCGGTCAGCTGCTGTGCCAGTTCCATCAGGGCAGTATTCATGCTGTCTGTCTGGGATAAGCCATAGGTATCTGCCAGATGGTCTAAGATAGCCTGCTCATGCTCGTGGCTGTCCAGATTCCATAAGAGCGGTGTTCTGCCGCCGCGCACCAGATGAGTGTCAGCAATATCGAACACATACCGCAGCTTGGTTCGCGGTCCAGTATCATCCAGAAGCGCGATGCCTTTTGCGCCACGGTTGACCCATCGGCTCATTTTCTGATTCCAGAGTTCCAGTTCTGCGCAGGCGGTTGCATCGGGCCGCTGTGCGTGGATCAGAAGCGCATCGGTGAACGAATAGCGGTACAGCCGCGCCGCTACATCCAGATAGCTCATCCAGTCCTGTGGCGAGTTACTGACATACCGGGCGTTCTGCTGCGCCAATTCTCGAATATCGTTAATCTGTGGCAAGGGTCAAACCTCCTTTACGTTTTCGTTTGCATCGGTGTTTTAGGAAATTCCAGGCTGTACTGTGCGCGGCCATCTTCGACGCGCATCACAAGGTCAGCGGCGAATGTCTTATCTTTTTTCGCGGAATAAAAGTCTTTTACATGGGTGCGGCCTTTCTTCAAAAGGTCTACCGCCATCTTCTTGTCCAGCGTTTTTCTCATGTTGGACAAGTATCTGCTTTCTTTCCAGAGAGCAAATTTACAGCTGCGGTCTGCACAGCAAAAGCTGAGCTTACTTTCATGCACAGGATTTCCGCAGACCGGGCAGCTTCCTACGCTTACCTTATTATGATGGGGAGCTGCCGCGACGGTAGGAATCTGCCGGAGGTCAGCCAGCATCTTATCGAGCAGTCCATGGATGCCCTGCATAAAATCATAGGGCTTGATCTCGCCGCGCTCCATTAGAAGCAACGCATTTTCCCACTCGGCTGTCATGCTGGCTGATTTCAGGTAGTCCGGGATATTGCGGATCGCGGCCACACCGTCCTTCGTGGGAATCATCTGCTTGCCTTTACGCTGCACATAGCCGGAAGATACCAGCTTTTCCAGAATCGCGGCGCGCGTTGCAGGGGTTCCCAGACCTTTCTTCTCAGTGTCCTTTTCAAATTCCTTGTTGCCTGCTGTTTCCATGGCCGACAGCAGGGTATCTTCTGAAAGCTTTTGTCAAGGGGGTGCGTGGATATTTTTCATATTACTTACGCAGATTCTCTCTCTGCTTCTGCCTGAATAATGCGTTTCAACCTGTCCTCCGCAGTCAAACCGCTACTATGGTCAAAAAACACTTTGACTTTATAATTTGTTTTGCCTTGCTTAATCACAAAAACTCCATCCGGTTTGTTTTTCTCCGAATGGTTATTTGGGGTGGGTAGTGTACTGTTCACAATATTTGTCATACGATATTCCTCCTTGAATGAAAAAGCCCGACAAGGAAAGGTCTGACAACGAAGTTCCGACAACGGACATCAGAAAACCTTTTTTCTTTATCGGGCGATACTATCTTTTTACTATTTCCTTTTTCTTTATAATATTGGTTGTCATGGTTGTCAGAGAGGGAAAAGTGCCGCAATATCAAGGCTTTCGGGATTTTCGCCCGACAACCAGACCGACAACCGGCTCGACAACCGAAGCGACAACTGGCTTTTATTTTTGCTTCAACCATTCTTCCGGAAGTCCTAACTGTTCCATTTCCTCTGTCGGGATTTCCTGAAAACCATCCATGCTGTTGTCAGGCTCGTTGTCGTTCCTGATACGCTCCCAGCCTTTTTGTCTGCGGTAAGGCTCTGGAAAATACCTCGGATTGCTGAACGCCCTCCAGCCTGTGACAGCGTTATTCATAATGTCGTTGATCTCTCGCAGTTCCCATTGTTTCGGTTCGTCATAATCATGCCCCAGTGCTTCCTTGTAAAGCTGCTTAGAGCAGACTATGCTGCCGGAATAGCGTTCCAGATAGTCTAAAATCTGTCCTGCCTTTGTGTCCTCCGGCATAAAGTCCTTTTGGTGGGCTTTCAGATAAGCGTTCATAGCCGGACTGAATCTCAGACGGAAATTGCCGCTTCTGTAAATCTCCATAGCTTCTGCCCACATCTGATTGATATACTCTCTGGAAGCCTGTTCATCTGCCAAAATATGAACCTCAGCCCTTTCAGGATAGACCATAACCGGAACGAAGCGGCGGTTGCCTGTTCGGTCAAGGGGAAGAAAGTCAAGGGTATTAGAAGAACCTCCAAACACACATTGTCGTTTTCTGTCTGCCGGATGTGTTTCATAGGGTATCTTATAGGTTTCCTTTTGGCGGCTCAGAAAGGACTTGATTTCTTCAATGCTCTTAGCGTTGGCGGTTGCAATCATTTCCGACATTTCAATAATCCAATGCCCCTGCATTTTGCGGTACACATTTTCATCATCCAGCTTTTTCAAGTCATCAGAGAACCAATCATCATTGACCGCAAGCAAACGGAAGAAAGAGGACTTTCCGGCTCCCTGACCGCCTACAAGACAGAGCATTACCTCAAATTTGCACCCCGGCTTAAAGGCTCGTGAGATAGCACCCAACAGAAACAACTTCAATGCTTCATAGGTGTAATCATCTGTATCAGAACCGAGAAAGCGGTGCAGACAGAAGCGTATGCGTTCCGTTCCGTCCCATTGCAAGGCATTGAGAAAATCACAGACAGGGTGGTAACGGTTTTCATTGGCAATAACCGCAACTGCGTCTATGATTTTCTTCTCTACGGTCAATCCATAGTTTTCTTCAAAATATAGGAGCAGATATTTCACATCCACATCCGTCAATGTCGGGCTGTCACGATACCAACCGAGGGGCTTCACAATGTCGATTCTTTCGGTCAGAAGATTTTTTCGGATAGCCCCTTTCAAAAGTGGGTCATATTGCAGAACACGCTTATAATTTGCGGCAGTATTATAAACCTTACCTTTCTCGCTCTGCTCTAAGCTGTTTCGGATTTCTTCTACTGTGCATGGTTCTGTCTGCTGACAGTTCTGCAATTCGCTGTTCAAGTTTTAACACCTCCTTTCTCTGTTCTGCCACAAGTGCTTTTCGTTCCTCCAATGAACCATACAGAAGAATATCAAGCAGATATTCGATATAGTTCTTCTTATGCAGTGCTTCTGCAAACAGGGGATTCCATTCCTCATCCGGCTGTTTAGGAGCGTATTTCTTTTCCCATTCTCTAAGAAGATGAAAATAATCCGTCAGCACCTTGTAGCAATGATTTTCTCCTTTTTGATACTTCTGTTCCGGTGTCGGCTCACGAATACGAGGGCGGACACTGGGCTTTTGTCGGCTGTCATAGTTAAGACCAAAATCTTCAGCAAGTTTGACAGCAGCTTCCCTCAGCCCGATACCGAATAGCTTCGCTGTGAGATCAACAGCGTCTCCGGTTGCTCCGCAGCCAAAACAGTAATAGCGTTCATCCAGCTTCATACTGGGGGACTTATCCGAGTGAAACGGACAGCACGCCATACCTGTGCGACCCACTTTCAAGCCATAGGCTTCTGCGGCTTGTCGGGCAGTAACATTTTCTTTTACAACTTCAAATACATTCATGTGACTCCTTTCCTGAAACGAAAAAAGCACCTGTCATTTTCAAAACGAAAACAGCAAGTGCCTTAGAGTTCCATATTTAATTTTAGGTGCAAAAAAGCAGGAGACCTTTTCAGATTTCCTGCTTAGCAAAGCTGTGAAGATTTAATTGTGGTTGGGTTGCCAGTTATACAAACTGGAAATTTTCTTTTTAGAATGAATTATTTAATTTCTACAATAGCACCATATTTCGTATGCGGAAGATATTGTACCTTTAAATAAGTATTTTTATCAATATACCTTGAAAATACTGTGATTTCGATTTCATCATCTTTAACTTTATCATATAGAAAAATACTTCTTCTTTCAGAAGATATATCTGCACCACCATGAGATTGTTCAGTTACATATCCTTCTGCATAACTATACTGTTTGTTTATGATGTAAGGCATATCTAAAACAAAATCTTTCAAATATAAGATTAAAAGAATAGCTACTATAACAAGAATGGTATTAGCCAATCGAAGAAATATTATATCATTTTTTCCAGTATATTCTTTTTTTATCGCTTCTTTATCAAAAAATATCGAATAGATAAGTTTTCTTTTTTTAATTAGATAGATAATGCAAGCAATTAACGCTATAACAAATAATGAAACTCTTATAAACAATCTAAATATAGCAAAATCCATAATATCATCCCCTTAAACTTCAAGTTTGTTGCTTACATTATACTTCATCAACCTAAAGAATGGAAGATTTTTTCTTGCCTCCCAAAGCAAAAGCACCTGTCATTTTCAAAACGAAGACAGCAAGTGTCTTAGAGTTCCACATTCTATTTTGAGTGCAAAAAAGCAGGAGAACTTTTCAGATTTCCTGCTTAGTAAAGCTGTGAAGATTTAATTGTAGTCAGTTTTTCTTATACCATCCGAAATTTATACTTTAATGTTCTCTCATAACAAAAATCAATTTTGTCCTCCAACAAAAATACCGTTTGGGGGATTATCCCATATAAAATTATCCTCAGCCACTTCGCTCTCCAATGCAATTTCAATTTTATATATCCCCACATTTTGAGCATTTTCATCATCCTCACTATACATATAAAAATTCATACAATACCGTTCCTTCTCTGTCAATATGAGATACATACCATCCAATTCCGTTTTCCTTTTACCATAGTTGCTTTCACTTGATGATGCACAATCGCCCTCAAAACTTTGGATACTGCCCTCAATATAATCGAAAAAAGCAGAGATTTCAGTGTCTAAATTCTCAATGTTCTTTTTGCTTTCTTCGGAAAATAGAGATTTGAGTTTCTCTGAATCCTGTTGCTTACATGCCTCGATAATTTGTTGACACATCTTATCCGTTTCATTTTGTTCAGAGCTAAACCAGTCATTGAAATATTTGTTAGAGCAGCCTGTTAAACCGAGTATAATAATCACACTGGAAAGCAACAATACTTTTTTCATATAATTACATCCTTTACTGAATAATTGCAAAATCACTTATTGGATTAAGGTCATTACAAAAAATTTCTTACTATCATTATACTTCATCAACCTAAAGAATGGAAGATATTTTCTTACTCCCTAAAGCAAAAGCACCTGTCATTTTCAAAGTGAAAACAGCAAGTGCTTTAGAGTTCCATATCCTGTTTTTTGCTTTTTGCCTGATCCGTCCGGCTGACTTCACGCTCTGCAATTTCTTTCTTTTTGCGGCTCAACTGCTCTATAATGGAACTTTTGGCTTTCTTCTTGATTTGCTCCGTTCCGGCTTTTTTGACCTCCGGTTTCATCAGCGTGGTTTGGATTTTCTGAATGGTTGATTTCATAGCGTTTGTGATTCTGGCAATCACGCCATCCAATCGTTTCACTGCATACTCAACTTCTTTCTTTGAAGCCTTACGCTCAGGGGAGAGAACCCACGCTTTAGACTGCTCCACCAGCTTAATATCCTCCTTGTGCGTTTCCAGTTTTACAGTATCAGCAACGACCTCAACCGCCTTGTCATAGGCAATATCGGCAACCTCGTCCACCAGAGCTTCCACATCTTCAATCTTCATCGTGAGTTCTTCCAACTTTTGCTCCTGTGCTGCCAGTTGCTCCTTTTGCTTGAAAAGAATATAGTCCTGTTTTTCCAGATAAGCACGACCACCATATTCCGGTTCTTCTTCCAGTTGTAAGCCATGCTTTTTCGCCACATCAAACAACAGCACTCGGCAGGCTGAATCGAAAGTCATCTTGCGGTTATTTTTTCTTCCGACAGGCTTCTCCGGTTCCGGCAGTTCAAACCCCAGTGCTTCCAAAGCCTTTTCCTGTTGTGGGGCAATCTCCCCATATTGATTTTCACAGTCGAACACATGACGCTCGTGAATATGAGGGGTGCTTTCATCCAAGTGCAGTGCCCAATTCAGGATATGGACATGAGAGCCGAAACGCTCATTTACGATTTCCATAAATTCTGTGACGATCTCAATGAGCAGTTCCGGTGGAACATGATTATCAAGTGTTCCAATCTGATAGACCGTTTCCTCTGGACAGGTCTTTTTGCTTTTGAGCAAATCTCCGGTTTCCTTATTTCTTTCAGGGTGTCGGTTCTTCACATTTCTTTCGTTCTGTCCGGTCACAAAATCACGATACCGCTGACGATAAAAAAGCTGTTCCACATCTTCAAAAGTGGCAGACAGCTCATTTTCCTTTTCGGGATTTTTGAAATTGCGGAAGCCATTGTAACAGTCCCAATAGAGATTTTGTTTGGCTCGTTCTTCGTCAATGTGTTCGCTGTTGGCAATGTCAAAACTGCGGTCATTGTGCTTCGGATTATAAACGCCATTCTTTCCGGCTCGTCCATTGTGTCTTGTTAATTTCACATGAGTTCCTCCTTTTCTTTTTGATTTCCCCGACAGGGGAGAAGGGCAGCGAAGCTGATTCCTTGCGGCTTTCTGCGTCAAGTAATACCCAGTACTAAGTGGCGAAACGCCACTTAACTGGGCAAGGCTGCCGCCCTTGACCTGCACAGGGGTATTGCATTCCCTGTACCCATGCACAAAGGGTTGCACCCTCTGTACTCCCGCCCGAACAAACTGACTTCGCCCCGTCCCAAGCTCTGTCAGTTCCTTCGGTTTTACAAAACAGTCCACCGGACTATTTTGCAAAAAGAAAAACCGACGCATGATCGCTTTACGCTCAATACATCGGTTTCTTCATCTGACCTTAACGGTCATATTCAGTTGTGGCAGATTAGACAATTTGAAAAATTACTCTGGCATATCTACTGAATAACTTAGATTGTTTCCTCTCTTGTCGCTCTTTAAATCATCATAATACCATAGATACATCGTTCTGTCATATACATTGATTTCAATAACACCATCTGGCTTTTGACCTTCTACTTCTAATGAGTAAATTTCCTTATCATGTGCATAGCCAAAAACAAATCTGGTATCTGGATAATTTGGATTCAAGTCCTGTTGAAAATCACTTAATTTTAAAGATGAATGAATTAGTTCTGTAATATCAGATATAAGAATGCTATCCGCTTTAGTTGTAACCGGTGTAGCATTCATAAACGCATATTGTACACTTGCTTCATCCACCTGTTTTTTGCAGCGTGCCATCACAAAACCTTGAACGGGATTGTTATCACTTCCTGCTCGATAGAAAATCGTATCATACTGTTTGCCATTCCATATATGCAATATTTCATCAACATGATTAAGAAAATCTTCTGGAACAGAAAATTCTTCATTTTCAGCATTCAAAGGAGAATTCAAAATAGCTTCTTCGACAGAACTATAATATATGAGTTCAGAATCCTTTTTATCGTAATCACTCAAATTGAATTCGACATATGCATTGTCTTTATTGTCATCTTCCGGAACATAAGTATAGCGACCATTTTCAATATGGTCATCATAATCAACAAACAGTCCAATACATATCAGCGCTGCAAAAATCAAAAAAACTATTCCTATAATGATTAGCAATATTTTCAAAAATTTTTTCATACAAAAGTCCACCTTCTTGCTTCATTTCAGTAAATTATATCATACCGATATGAACAATTCAATTTACACTCTATCAAGTAGTTTTTTTACTTACCTGTAACGCACATTTCTGCAAAATCCATAGTCCCCGATACTTTCCTCACAGGCGATAGGCAACGGTCAAAACATCAGGTCTGCACCTGACATTTTAACCGCATATCAGCCCTGATTATCACATTATCCCTGCTGGCTGTTCAGCCCATGCTTTTTCGCATATTCGCTGGCTTTCTGTCTGCGTTCCTCACTGTAAGGCGGCAAGAAACGGATAGACAGACGGGACTTTGCCAGCTCATAAGAAACACCGCCTTGAACATTGGATTTTTCCAGTCGGCAAAGGTCAGGGTACTTCTTAGCAAAAGCAGCCAACCTCTTTTTCAATCCGGCGTTGTGGGTGTAGATATTTGCCTTGTCCTCGCCCTCATTAAAGAGAACGATTGTTTCTTTCTCAATCTTCGTCAGTCTCGCCATAGCAGCCCTCCCTATGGTTTTTCAACACACGCAGCTTGCAGTAAAAGCAGCGATACCACCTTTCAACACCCTCAGCACTCAGCTTGACGGAAAGCATATAAAACAGCTTCTTCGCCACTGGATCGGGTGCAAGGGCAGCTACCATACGCAAACGCTCGACAGTTGCTTTCAGGTTCGGACAGCCAAAGGCATAAAGGGCTTCCATTTCATTCCGGTTCATCTTCATTGTGTTTTCCTCCTTAAAGTTTGATAAATGAAAAGCGACAGACACTTCATAAGGAAATACCTGTCGCTTCGTTTACGATACAAATTTGTTGGTTTTGGACTTGATAAAATCAGCAGTAAATCATTTCCTGTCTGATGATTTCTTCGGCTCGGTTACGGATAGAGTTCATGGACTGTACCCACAACATCTGATTGTCTGCTTTCATGGTTTCGGTCACGCCCTCGGCTTGTTTCATCTGCTCAATGATAAGGCTGCACCTTTCCGTTGCCTGTTCGTTCAGGTCAGCAAGGTAAGTATGCAGTTCGCCGGATAAACAGAGGGCAGAGAACCTTGCAGGGCGGTACTGCTCCAAATATGTCCTGTGCAGTCTGCCCCACATACCGATAGGGCGGTGTTCCTCCGGCAGCTTCAAGTCCGGCACATAGTAATCGCCCACAAGAACATAGTCCAGACCGTTGCTTTCGTCATGGATTCGTGGTTTCAATTCTGTCATGCTATTTTTTCTCCTTTCACTTTTTGCCGATTTGATTTGCTTGTGGCGTTCTGTTCAACACACACATTGCTATCAGAACTTTTTTCTTCTGCTATACGCTCATGCTCCGCAAATTCTTTTGATTTCTCACGAATCTTTTTCATATACTTACGATTGGATTCTCGTTTTCTGCGAAGTCGTTCCGCCTCTTTTTCAGCAGCAATCCTTTCTTCCTCTGTTGGTTCATGCTGCTCCACAGGTACTTGAAATTGCCCGACATAGTTAAGATATATCTCCACCTCTGTGGTGCGGTCTGCACCTTTTCCCTGTGGCTCGTGAACCAGTATTTTATCTATAAATTCATTTATCATGGCAGGAGTAAGCTCTGTAATGTTCTCATACTTTTTAACCAGCTTTAGAAAACGCTCCACATTATTTTGACCGCCTATAATCCGTTGCATATCAGCGGTGTCAGTCTCAATAATCTTGTTTAGCTCGTTCTGCTCATTTTCATAATCAGTAAGCATACTCTGAAAAAGCCTGTCCGGCAATCTTCCAATTACGTTATCTTCATAGATTTTCCTGATAAGCATATCCAGTTCGTGAACTCGCTTCTGATTTCTTTCAATGCGGTTTTTTACAGTTTCAGAAGCAGCAATATCTTTCATCGCCGATTCTTCTTGCAGAGAATAAACAAACTCCCGCTCATTCAAAGAAACATAATGGCAAGTCTCCTGTATGGTTTTCAGAATGATGCTTTTAAGTGCTTTTGTTGAAATATGGTGGCAAGTACAATGTCGGTCATACTTCTGATAAGCAAGATTATATGTGGAACATTCATAACAATCTGCCGGATTGGAATAACTTGTCCTTTTTTCGCCTTTGGCAGTATAGTATATTCTTTCTCGCCCTTTCCGCTGCCTGTGATTATACATCGGCGCACCACAATCAGCACAGTAAATCTTTCCGGTCAGAACATTAGGCTCGCCCATAGGATCTGCTTTTCTTACATTCTGTCTTAACTTTTGAGCAAGCAGCCATGTTTCTTCATCGACAATAGGCTCTTGTGTATCATCAAAAACCACCCAATCTTCCTTATCTGCCCTTTTCGTCTTTTTGTCCTTATAGGAATTTTTGAATGTCCTGAAGTTGACAGTCTTTCCGATATACTCTGGTCGGGCAATCAGAGTAGTAACCTGATTTCCTCGCCACATATACGGATTTTCTTTGTCATAGTTGCTTGCATGATTTCCAAGTCCCTTTTTGCCAAGATAATAAGATGGTCTTTCAATTTTTTCTTCTGAAAGTTCTCTTGCTATCTGATAAGGTCCTTTTCCCTCAATAGTCATGCGATAAATTCTGCGGACTACTTCAGCAGCTTCTTCATCAATAATCCAATGGTCGGGGTTTTCGGGGTCTTTCAAATAGCCGTATGGTGGGATATTACTTGTATGAGCGTTGCCGGAAGAACCTCTGGATTTCAGTACAGCTTTAATTTTCTTACTTGTGTCCCTGACAAACCACTCATTCATGATATTCAGAAAAGGGGCAAACTCACTGGTTTCTTGACGGTCACTGTCAATACCATTATTGATTGCTATAAATCGAACTTCCTTTTCTCTAAACAGAATGTCAGTGAAAAAACCTACTTGCAGATGATCTCTGCCAATTCTGGACATATCCTTGCAGATACAGGCAGTGATTTCTCCGTTTTTAACACCTTCAACAAGTCTGTTCCATGAAGGTCTGTCAAAGGTCGCTCCACTCCAACCATCATCGGTAAAATGAACAAGATTCGTAAAGCCATGTTTTATAGCATAATCTTCAAGCATTTGCTTTTGATGAACGATACTGTTACTCTCTCCAGCATTATCATCATCACGAGACAGTCTTTCATACAAAGCAGTAATGCCATTGCTTCTATCTTTTTTTCTTCTCATGCTGAACTCCTTTCTTCAATTCCTATCCACTCCTTACGCTCACAAAATATCACATCTGTGTACTGTTTCGGTGGCTGTGTGAAATGCTCCGATACCAAAGAATCACAGGGACCGTAATGCTTGCCTGCCCAGATATCCAGCTCCGGCTCTTCTTTCTCAATCTTTACGCCAAAGAACTGTTTCAATTTATTTTCGATCGCCTTGAATCCTTCCTGCTTTGTTTTCTTTGCTGTGAGATAAAACGTATGATAATTGCAGGTGATCTGGCATTTATGGCTTTCATAAATATAAGGATCTGCAGTTGCTGTCAGAACCCTGGCACTGATCAGATACAAAATCTTGCGGTTTCGTTCTTTCAGTTCACCAATATCTGCTTTGGCTACTTCCATGGTTGGGATAATCGCATGGTGATCGGATACTTTCTTTGAATTTAATACCTTACTCACGTCCGGTTGATATTCCAGACCTTCAGCATAAGGCATTTTCCCAAGTAACATCTGAATCAGTGTTTCAGTGCTTTCTCCCATCTCATCTGTCAGATACTGGCTGTCTGTTCTCGGATAAGTGACCAGCTTCTGCTCATACATCTCCTGCACGGCATCCAATGTCTGCTGTGCGGTATAACCAAACATTCTGTTTGCTTCCCTCTGCAGAGTGGTCAAATCATAGAGCTTCGGAGGACGGACCGTTTTTTCTTTCACATCATCCTTTTCCACTTCGCACATACGCTCCATACAGTCCGCAGCCACTCTATCTGCATCTTCTTTTTTCTGAAAATGCTCTGTGACCGCATCCATCTCGTCAAACTTGATATGAGCCATATAATATTTTTCTTTGGTAAATTCCTTGATCTTCTGATTTCGATCCACGATCATGGCAAGTGTTGGTGTCTGTACTCTTCCAACTTTCAGATTCTGGTTATACAGAACGGAAAAAAGACGGCTCGCATTGATTCCCACCAGCCAGTCTGCCTTTGCCCTGCAAAGTGCTGACTGATAGAGACTGTCATAACACGAACCGTCTTTTAATGACGCAAATCCATCTTTAATTGCCTGTTCCTCCATGGAAGAGATCCAGAGCCGCTTCATCGGCTTTTTGCATCCTGCCTGCTCATACACCAGACGGAAGATTAGTTCTCCTTCCCGCCCGGCATCTGTAGCACAGATTACTTCATCTACTTTGGAATCTCGCATCAGTTTTTTCAAGATTCCAAACTGCTTTTTCGTGCCTTCCAATACCCTGTGTTTCCAACATTCCGGCACAATCGGCAGATCTTCATATCTCCATTTTTTATATTTTTCATCGTATTCTGATGCATCACATAATCCAACCAGATGTCCTACGCACCAGGAAACGATATAACCGTTTCCCTCCACGTAGCCATCTTTTCTTGTTCTGGCTCCAATCACGGAAGCCAGTGCCATCGCAACCGATGGCTTTTCTGCAATCACTAACTTCATTTACTCCTGCTCCTCTTCTTCATCTTCCAGCACAGCATCATCAAAATCCTCGTCTCTCAGGATTTCTGGTTCTATACTTTCTTCCTGCTCATCTGCATCGTCTACTTCCCGCTTTTCAGATTCTGAATCTTCGGATTCATCTTCATCCTCTTCCATCTCATCCTCGTCATCATATTCATGCTTTGGTTTATAGACTTTGAAGTAATATCCTCCTGCCGCAGCTCCTACTGCAACCAGTGCAATCAGAAGATACGTTCCAAATGGACTTTTATCTTCTGGCATCTGGATTTCATCCTCTACCTTATCTTTCTCAGCTGTCTCAGTTGTTTCCGGCTTTTCTTCTTCAGCCTGTTTCTCTGGTTCTGCATAAACAGTATCTACTTCCGGAAGTGTCACGGAATCAGAAAGTGTGAAGTTCATCAGATCTTTCTCGCTGACTTCTGTAAGGAAATACACATTATCCTGAGATTTTGAATTGTCGATGATCAGATAAAAAATCTTACCACTCTTAGTTGAAATGGTATAAAACTCTTTTGTGCCTTCCGTAGCTGTTTTAGTAACAGAATCTGCTGTCTCGCCTTCTTTATTAAGCTGTTCCTCAATACCTGTCACTGTCCGATCATCCACGGTTCCTTTTGCATCTGTCGGCTCAGAAGCCTGTGCATCCTGCGGAAGCGGTGAAGTCGTTGTTTTCTCAGTCCCAGTTGCATCTGCACTGGTCGTGGTTGCCATTGCACCATTACTGTCACTGGAAGTTTTCTGTTTCTCTGCCTGCTTCTTTGCCCATTCATAATAAGGATTCTGCAACACATACTTTTCAGAAGTATTTCCGGCACCGTCTGTTACCGTAATCTCAATCTGTTTTGTAGTAAAATCTTTCTGTGTCAGTTGCACTCTCAGCATTCCATCCTTCAGATCTGTATAAGTGGTGCCATTAACTGTTACTGCAGTAATCCCGGATACTGTATCATTCCCCTGAATCGTCAGCACACCATCTGTCAGGGAAGCAGAGAGTGTCGGCTTTTCCGTGTCATAACACTTAATAGAACGATTCTGCTCATACACCTTTCCATCACCATCTGTCACACGCACATACACTGTCTGATTTCCTGTGATCGTGATACTTCCGCTTCCAGTTACATCCTGCCAGCTTCCATCTTTTCCTGCTTTTGCTTCAATCTTTGCTATTGAGAAACCTTCCGGCATATGGCTGGCATCTACCGTAACAGCAATGGTTGTTTCTCCCTGTTTCCAGCCATCCGGTTTCTCAATCGTGATTGCAGGCGTGGTATTCTCAGCTGCATAAGCAGTCTGTGTCTGGAGCAAAGGTGTTGTCAGGCAAAGAAATGTCGTTGCTGCAAGCAGACTCTTTTTTACCCTGCTTTTAGTATTTGTTCTCTTCTTCTGTTTCATTTTTTCCAGATTCATCATCGGCTTTTATTTCCTCCTTCTGTATTTCTACCCTGCCGGGCAGTTCATTTTTCATTCTCTTTTTGAAAGCTTCCAATTCCGGAATACTCATATCCATTGCACGGATAATTCTTACAATTTCCAGATTTTCTGCTTCTGTTTTTGCAATCTCCGCAGCCTTGAACCGCTTTAAATCTGCTTCATATCTGGCTTTAGATGCTTCCATTTTTTCCTTGGCTTTCTCATAATCTGCCGTTGCTTTTTCAAGACTTTTCATCGGTTCTCCTTTCCGGACGACTGATGCAGCCGCCCTTTTTTCTTACCATCGTCCAAATCCATAGAAATGGCTCTGCCAGTATGGGGAATTGATGGACGTATACTGCACCGGATGTCCACAATGGATCATCTGACCATTGCCTACATAGATTCCGATATGCGTTACCGGCTCCCCGGCGTCGTAAGTTCCAGTAAAGAAAATCAAATCTCCCGGACGTAACTCGCTCATAGAAATCTGACGTCCATAATACAACTGGCTGTCAGCCATACGGGGAATACTGATGCCTGCACGTGCGAAAGCATACTGAGTAAAGCCGGAACAATCAAAGCCATAAGTGCTGGTCCCGCCAAAAACATAAGGCGTACCCAAAACGCTGTATGCCGCACGAATAACGTTACGCACTGCTGCACTGCGGCCGGAACGGTTTGGAGGCATTTCTTTCTGCATCAGGGCACGATAAGTATCGTTGCCGATAATCCCGTCAACTTCCAAACTTTTATCTGCTTGGAACTGCTTGACAGCAGCTTCTGTTTCAGGACCAAACTTACCGTCAACATCAGATACTTTATATTGTAGCTCTACTAAACGTTTTTGAATATCAATGACTTCCTGTCCTTCGTCACCGCGCTCAAAAGACGCTAAAGCAGTTGCAATGTTCATAAAACAAAACAGCATTGTCAATACTACGCATAACAGCTTTTTCTTCAGCAAGCACCGCACATCCTTTCTCAACTGTAAATAATTATAACATAAACTTACAATATTGTAAAACTATCTTACTTTTTCCCGAGATGGCGTCCTACAAGATACAGCGGTCTTTGCTTAACTTCCTCAAAAACCCGTCCGATATACTCTCCCAAAATACCAATGCCTACTAATTGAATACCTCCCAAAAACAATACACTGGCTGTCATGGTTGCCCAACCTGGCACAGCATCGTCAATAACATATTTAACATAAAAAACATGTCCCAGCACCATCAGGCTGCAAAGTCCGCAGAACACACCGCAGTAAAAAGCCCAGCGCAAAGGCAG
>OHDA01000252.1_pt1 | contig 33867 bp, 27 predicted proteins | sample 1566881 | NCBI WGS metagenome assembly OHDA01 (sample SAMEA3879585, study PRJEB24766) | human gut metagenome | biome: human-associated habitat; feature: feces | place: USA | collected 1985/1987
ATCTCTGACAGGCTCTGTGCATTTGCCTGAGCTGTTTCTACTGTATCAATATACTTTCCTTTTCTGAGTATTGCCACACGGTCTGATAACGCCAGAACTTCCTGGAGTTTGTGCGTGATGATCATAATGGAACATCCATCTTTTCTCATATTTCTCAAAATATCGAATAACCGGTCAGACTCCTGTGGTGTCAGAACTGCGGTCGGCTCATCCAGGATCAGAATCCTCGCGCCGCGGTAGAGCATCTTTATGATCTCAACTGTCTGCTTCTGGGAAACGGACATTTCGTAGATCTTCTGTGACAGATCCAATTCAAATCCATATTTATCTACCAGCTTCTGAATATCCTCTGTGATCTTCTTCATATCCAGCTTTCCCTTTCCCGGAAGTCCCAGAACAATATTCTCTGCTGCTGTCAGTACATCTACCAGTTTAAAATGCTGATGTACCATACCGATTCCCAGTTCATAGGAATCTTTCGGTGAGCGGATCGTTACTTCTTTTCCATTTACAAAAATATGTCCCTCATCCGGATAATAAATTCCATAGATCATATTCATCAGAGTTGTCTTTCCGCTTCCGTTTTCCCCCAGAATTGCAAGAATCTCCGATTTTCTCAGTGTGAGATCTACATGATCATTCGCCTGGACCGAACCAAAACGCTTGGAAATATCTCTAAGTTCAAGTGCATAGTTTTCTCCCACTATCGTTTCCTCCTTTTATCTAATGATATCCAATCTACAGTAAAAGTCTTATCTCTTTGACTGCCGATATCATTTAATCCTACTTCTGAATTATGGAATTGCTCTCCTGTATACTCCATAATACAGCAAAAGAAACCTTCTGTCAGAAGACTTCAAGACTTCTTTTGCACGTACGATATGAAAACAGCAGAGCTGCCGCCCGGGCAGCCCTGCTGTCGTAAATTGCTCCGCGCTTTGCAGCTCCCGCAATTTTTTTATTCTGTAATAGATGTAATTCCATCAATCGCAATATCAAATGCAGGTGCGGAACCATATTCAGATTCATGGAAGTATCCGTCAGAAATATACTCTGTATCACCCTTCTTATAAGTATCAAGTTCTTTGCCGTCTACTGTAAATGCAGATGTATCAAATACATGAAGGGATCCATCAATGAGCGCATCTTCCACTTCTTTGACCTTTTCTTCTGTACCCTCTGCTACAGTTTTGTCGTTGAGAGCTGTGATCTTATCTGCACCTTCTGCAAATCCTTTACACCAGTCAGTATCAATTGCTGTGCCGTCAAGCATACACTGTACTGCGTATGTATAATATACACCCCAGTCCATAGATGCAGAAGTAAGTGCTGTGTTCGGAGCAACAGATGTCATATCAATATTATAACCTACACATGGAACTCCTGCTGCTTCGCATGCTGTAGGAGCACCTGTTGTATCTGCATGCTGGCTGATCAGTACACAGCCGTCAGAGATCAGAGCATCTGCGCACTCTTTCTCAAGGTCAAAGCTTGCCCAGCTGTTTGTATATTTTACTTCCATTGTTACAGACGGGCATACGCTCTTCGCGCCAAGATAGAAAGCTGTATAACCGGAGATAACCTCTGCGTATGGGAATGCACCTACATAACCCATCTTGCATGCGTCTTCTTTTACTGTGCCGTCCTCGATCATTTCATTCAGTTTCAGACCTGCAACTACACCTGACACGTAACGTGCTTCATAAATATTTGTAAAATAGTTATGCATATTGGAAAGTCCGCTGGATGCAGCCTGTGTTCCTGTTGCATGACAGAACTGTACGTCCGGATACTCTCCTGCTGCTTCAAGGATATAGGTCTCATGTCCGAAGCTGTTTGCAAAAATGATCTGGCAGCCCTGATCTGCAAGGTCTGCTGCTGCATCGTAGCATCCCTCATCTTCACCGATCAGAGTTTTTTCAATAACCTGTGAATCGTCAAGGCCAAGTGCCTCCTGCATTTCATCGATACCAGCCATATGAGCTGCTGTGTAACCTTCGTTCTCATCGCCGATGTAAATTGCACCAATCTTGAGGTCTTCCTTTGCAATACCTTTGCCACTTTCGCTGTCGTCACTTGCGTATACAGGTGCAGTCATAGTAACTGCCATAGCTGCTGCAAGTCCAATTGCCAATGCTTTTTTCATTCTTCTTTCCTCCGTTTTCTGTGCTCTTACTCCTGTTGCGGAACAAAAGAGGCACAACTTTCTCAGTTACGCCTCTTTGCAAGTACTTTTACTATACATGGCACTTTTTAAATTGTCAATAAATTTGCAAAAAACGTACTATTTATTTGATAACCTAATTTTTTTTGTATATTAATTAGGAAATAATAATTTTCTTGACTTTTTCACGTTAAAGCGTTATACTTTAGAAAGTTAATTTGATTCGAACATGAATCAGTAAAATCAGGAGGTTTAAAAATATGAAAAAGCAGATTTTAGCAGGCATTCTGTCTGCAACAATGGTAGTTGGCATGGGTGGTGTCAGCGTATTTGCAGCAGATAAAGCAGATGATAAAACATACAACATCGGTATCTGCCAGCTCGTACAGCACGAAGCACTGGACGCTGCAACACAGGGATTCAAAGATGCGATCACAGAAGAACTTGGCGATAAAGTAACTTTCGATGAGCAGAACGCTCAGGGTGATTCCAATACATGTTCTACAATCATCACCGACTTTGTTTCTAAAAACGTTGATCTGATTCTTGCAAACGCTACACCTGCACTTCAGGCAGCATCAGCAGGAACATCTGATATCCCGATTCTTGGTACAGCTGTTACAGAATACGGTGTAGCACTTGATCTGGATGATTTCGATGGAACTGTTGGCGGAAACATCTCCGGTACATCAGACCTTGCTCCGCTTGAAGATCAGGCTGCAATGCTCAACGAACTGTTCCCAGATGCAAAAAATGTTGGTCTTATCTACTGTTCAGCAGAAGCCAATTCCCAGTATCAGGTTGATACAGTAAAAGCAGCTCTTGAGAAATTAGGTTACACATGTACTTACTATGCATTCTCAGACTCCAACGACCTCTCTTCTGTTGCTACAACAGCAGCTACTGAGAGTGATGTGATCTATGTTCCGACTGATAATACTGTTGCATCTAATACAGAGATCATCAACAACATCTGTCTTCCGGAAAAAGTTCCGGTAATCGCAGGTGAAGAAGGTATCTGTGAAGGATGCGGTGTTGCCACACTTTCCATCAACTACTATGACCTCGGTGTTGCTACCGGTAAAATGGCTCTCAAAGTTCTTGTAGATGGTGAAGATATTTCCAAAATGCCAATTGAATATGCTCCACAGTTCACAAAAGAATACAACCCGGAAATCTGTGAAGAACTCGGTATTGAAGTTCCGGATGATTATGTAGCAATCGGTGCAGACGAAGAAGAAGCTTCTGATGATGATGCAGCAAAAGACGAGACATCTGAAGAGGAAACAACCGAAGAGGCTGAATAATTTTCGAAGATAATCAAACATTACAAATTTATACAGGCAGCGGGAAAGGAATTATCCTTTCTCGCTTTCTGTGCTATCAGGAGGAACTGAAAAATGAATATTCTTACTTTAATCAATGCACTTCCAGGCGCTGCTGCGCAGGGTCTGATCTGGGGAATCATGGCAATTGGTGTTTATCTCACCTTCCGTATCCTCGATGTAGCCGACCTTACTGTTGACGGCACCATGTGTACTGGCGGTGCTGTCTGCGTTATGATGCTGATGAGCGGTCACAGTGTGTGGGTTTCTATGCTTGCTGCTACCGGAGCCGGAATGCTTGCCGGTCTCGCTACAGGTATCTTCCACACATTCATGGGAATCCCTGCGATCCTCGCTGGAATCCTGACTCAGCTTGGTCTTTACTCTGCCAACCTTAAGATCATGGGAAAAGCAAACCAGGCAGTAAACGGAAACAAATTTGATCTGCTTGTTTCCCTCCGTAATGTAAAAAATGTTCCATTTTATCAGAATACAATTTTCATCGTTGCAATCTTTATCGTTGTTCTGATTGCAATCCTTTACTGGTTCTTCGGTACAGAACTTGGATGCTCCCTCCGCGCTACCGGATGTAATCCGAATATGTCCCGTGCACAGGGAATCAATACGGATGTATGTAAAGTTCTTGGTCTTATGATCTCCAACGGACTGGTTGCGCTTTCCAGTGCTCTCCTTGCACAGTATCAGGGATTTGCTGATGTCAACATGGGACGTGGTGCTATCGTTATCGGTCTTGCTGCAGTTATCATCGGTGAAGCAATCTTTGGAAAGATCTTCCATAACTTTGCGCTTCGTCTTCTCAGCGTTGCTTTTGGTTCTATCCTCTACTATCTGGTACTCCAGACAGTTATCTGGATGGGTATTGATACAGACCTTCTGAAGATGCTGTCCGCACTTGTAGTTGCAGTCTTCCTTGCTGTTCCATACTGGAAAGCAAAGTATTTTTCTAAACCAGTAAAACGTGGAGGTAACAAATAATGCTAGAACTTAAGAATATATATAAAACCTTTAATCCTGGAACCATTAATGAGAAAGTGGCTCTGAATGGTCTGAACCTTACACTGAACGAGGGAGATTTCGTAACTGTTATCGGTGGTAATGGTGCCGGTAAATCCACGATGCTGAACGCTGTTGCAGGTACCTGGATGGTCGATGAAGGCCAGATCATCATTGACGGAATCGACGTTACCAAATTATCCGAGCACAAAAGAGCAGCTTACCTGGGACGCGTATTCCAGGATCCTATGACAGGAACAGCTGCCACAATGGGAATTGAAGAAAACCTTGCCCTTGCTAAACGTCGCGGCAAAACACGTTTCCTGAAACCAGGAATCACAAAGAAAGAACGCGAAGAATATAAAGAACTTCTGAAGATTCTTGGCCTTGGACTGGAAGATCGCCTTACTTCCAAAGTCGGACTTCTCTCCGGTGGACAGCGCCAAGCACTTACTCTGCTGATGGCAACCCTCCAGAAACCAAAGCTTCTGCTCCTCGATGAGCATACCGCAGCCCTTGACCCGAAAACAGCAGCCAAGGTCCTTGAGATCACTGAGATGATCGTAAACCGCGATCATCTGACAACAATGATGATCACTCATAACATGCAGGACGCTATTACACACGGAAACCGCCTGATCATGATGATGGAAGGAAAGATTATCCTGGATATTCAGGGGGAAGAAAAGAAGAAGCTTACGGTAAGAAATCTGCTGGATCAGTTTGAGAAAGCCAGCGGACAGGAGTTCTCCAATGATTCTGCTCTGCTGAGCTGAGATGGGGATTTCGTAAAATATATGGTTTTTCTTTTACGCAAACATTAAAGAAGTAATATTACTATTGATATTACTATTAATATTCACGCAACTAATTAAAGATATATGATTTTTCAACGGCTTCATCATCCGGAAGTACTAAGGAATAACCCTCGTGTTAAATACATTCATAAAAATCACAAACTCGCTGACGCTCAAACAGTGTGATTTTTATGAATAACACACTCGGAACATTCCTAAGAACTTCCAGGATTCTTGCAGATGTTGAATTAATCATATATCTTTTTTAGTTGCTGTAATTTGGAAAAAATATACTTTATGTTCACAGTAAGAAAATCGTCTCAAGTCCTTCTATAGTTTCTATTATAACGCCAATCATATTTCACTCATATTTTCTATAATATTCTTAAGTCTATTTTAAATTCCAAATATTTTATCTTTACCTCCTCCCCCATCTCGCTCAGCTGCCTCCTTCCCGGAGGGATCCCGACCACACGCGATACTACAATCAGCGCTGTCCAGGTCAAGGGGGCTTTTATAAAGCTTGCGAAAATGTAAAAACGGGCTGCAGATGGGATGTATGTTTGCGTAAGTACCAGTATGTTGAACGGGCAGGTATAATGTGCATGAATTCCAGAAACCTCTGCAACCGTCCGTAGAAATACTTGAATATAGCCAGTCTGTGTTATGAAGCATAAAGTGCATTGTCTGAGCCGTCAGGCGAGTTATGCACTTTTGATTCATGTTTTTAACAGACAGGGTATATTCTTAGTATTTCCGGGCGATGAAGCCGTTTCAGGGATTCATGCACATTCATCCTGCACACACATCCTTCTCTTACGCATCATTCATCCCATCTGCTAGCCCGCTATTAAAATAGATTCCCTGCTTTATTTGATCCCCTTCATGGACAAGCTGATTCGCTTCTTCTTCAAATCCACTCCAATCACTCGTACATCTACAACATCCCCAACAGACACTGCCTCCAGTGGATGTTTGATATATCTCTCTGTCATCTCAGAGATATGCACAAGTCCATCCTGATGTACACCGATATCGACAAATGCCCCAAAGTCAATTACATTACGTACGGTTCCTTTAAGGATCATGCCTTCTTTCAGGTCCTTCATATCAAGTACATCTGTTCTCAGTACCGGCTTCGGCATCTCATCACGAGGATCTCGTGCCGGTTTTTCCAGCTCTTTGACAATATCACGAAGTGTCGGTTCACCAACGCCAAGCTCTTCTGCCAGTTTTTTGTAATTCTTAATCTGTCTGGAAATACCACTCAGTTTGCCAACAGTGATATCTTCTGGTTTGTATCCCAGTTTTTCCAGAACCTTCTGCGCAGCTTCATAGCTTTCCGGATGAACACTTGTCGCATCCAGCGGATTCTTTCCGCCTGTGATACGTGCAAAACCTGCACACTGTTCAAATGCTTTCGGTCCGAGTTTTGCAACTTTGAGAAGCTCACGACGACTTTCAAATCTTCCGTTCTCTTCACGATAAGCCACGATGTTCTTCGCAATCACTTTACTGATACCTGAAATATATTCCAGAAGGGATGCAGATGCTGTATTCAGATCCACCCCAACTTTATTTACGCAATCCTCTACGACTCCACTCAGAGCCTCTCCGAGCTTCTTCTGATTCATATCATGCTGATACTGTCCTACACCGATAGACTGTGGAGTGATCTTGACCAGCTCTGCCAGCGGATCCTGCAGACGTCTTGCGATAGAAGCCGCACTTCTCTGTCCGACATCAAAATTCGGGAATTCCTCAGTTGCCAGTTTACTTGCGGAATATACAGAAGCTCCTGCCTCATTTGTGATCACATACTGTACCTTCTCTGGAATTTCTTTCAGAAGTTCTACAATGATCTGCTCAGATTCTCTGGATGCTGTTCCATTGCCCAGAGAGATCAGAGAAACATTATACTTTTTGATCAGCTTCTTAAGTGTTTCTTTTGCAGCGCGGATCTTTGCATCATTTGTCGGAGCTGTCGGATAAATAACAGTTGTATCAAGGACCTTTCCTGTCTCATCTACAACAGCCAGTTTACAGCCTGTACGGAAAGCCGGGTCCCATCCAAGAACTACTTTACCAACGATTGGAGGCTGCATCAGAAGCTGCTCCAGATTCTTTCCAAATACATGGATTGCCCCGTCTTCGGCCTTTTCTGTCAGATCACTTCGGATCTCACGCTCAATCGCAGGTGCGATCAGACGTTTGTAACTGTCTTCCACTACTTCGCGAAGAATCGGCTTTGTAATTGGATTTTCTTTTGTAATGACCTGCTTCTGAAGCCATCCCATTGCTTCCTCTTCCGGCGCATTGACTTTAACCGTAAGGATTTTCTCTTTCTCACCACGATTCAGAGCAAGCACGCGATGTCCCGCAAGCTTTTTGATCGGCTCTTCAAATTCATAATACATTTCATAAACAGAAGATTCTTCCGGTTTCTTCGCTGTAGAAGCAACAGAACCTCTGTCCATAGTCAGTTTACGAAGATAAATACGATAATCTGCCTCATCAGAAATGTGCTCTGCAATAATATCTTTGGCTCCATTGATCGCATCTGCTACGCTTTCCACACCTTTGTCTTCTGAGACAAAATCCTGTGCTTCTTCTTCAATCGGCTTGTCTGTCATTTGAAGCATAATAATATTCGCCAGCGGTTCCAGTCCTTTTTCCTTCGCAATGATCGCACGGGTACGACGTTTCGGTCGGAATGGACGATAAAGATCCTCTACTACGACCAGCGTCTGTGCATCAAGGATCTGTTTCTTCAACTCTGCCGTCAGTTTTCCCTGCTCTTCAATACTTCCAAGTACCTGATTCTTTTTTTCTTCCAGATTACGAAGATAGGTCAGTCTTTCATGAAGAGTACGAAGCTGTTCATCATTTAAAGAACCCGTTGCTTCTTTACGGTATCGGGAAATAAACGGGATAGTACAGCCTTCGTCAATTAATTTGACTGCAGCTTCTACCTGCCATTTTTCCACATTAAGTTCTTTGGTTATCACCTGAATAATATCCATTATAGTCTCCTTTTTCATGCATGATAATCATTGTATCTTTTATATTTTGTTTTCTGTTCTATGCTTCTGAATTATAATCATCACCGGTTCGGTCAGATATCTCCTGGATTCCCGTATGCTGCCGGTCAGTTCTCTGCTGATCGAGTTCTCCTGTTACATACATATAAAATGCAGTTTCTGTAAACTGCATATACGGCATCAGCCACAGCAGCCCAATATAAAGAGTAAACAGTGATAAAAACAGCAGTGGGACAAAACTAAGTTCCAACATAAGATACTGCCAGATGTGCCCCTTCATGGCATGTGTACTTGCTTTCAGTGCCTCTATACCACCCATTTCCGGATCATCAGCCAGAAAATAGAATGTCAGTGCAAATGGCACTGTAAAAATCACACTCAATACCATTGCAAGAAGCCACGCTCCCAAAAGAAGCTGATACCAGTGAATCATGCTTTCCACAGTCTCTCCCGGATTTACCATATAAGTCACATAATAGAATGGAATCTGCACCACTGTGTCGATCAACGCTACGACCAGTCCGGCAACCAGTACTCTGTCCGGCTGGTTATGAAACATATACAGCAGATCACTCAGGCTGTAATCCCTGCCTCTGCAGATATTCAGCTGCATATAGCTGTATCCGGTACTGAAGATCATTCCTATCAGAGATACAATAAACACAAAAATTTCGCTTAATACCAATGCAAATACGGAATCTCCCGGAAACAGCTGTACAGCAAAAATATTTCCGATAAAATTAACAGCTACAACGGCCAGCATTGCAGCAATTGCAATTCCCCAGTTTCCTTTCAGATTACTCTTTGCATAGGATTTCCAGTACTTTCTCTGTCCAGTCATTTTTCTCCTATCTGCCTTTTTTCAGGCATCAGACAAAAATTCCACCTTCGCAAAACCGAAGATGGAATTTACATATTTTGAATTTTACTGTTCCTTACTTCTGCAATGATCCCGACATCCTGTATCAGTCTGCAAGATTAAATGCATCATGTACTGCATTCATGGCTCTCACACCATCTTTTTCATTGATCAGAACAGTTACTCGAATCTCAGAAGTTGAGATCATATTAATGTTTACACCCTCATTATAAAGGCTTTCAAACATTTTTGCAGCAACACCAGGGTTGCTCATCATTCCTGCACCAACAATAGAAAGTTTTGCAATATTTCTCTCTGAATGCAGTTCCTGATAGCCAAGTCTGGCTTTATTTTCTTCAAGAGTCGCAATTGCATCATCCAGATCTTTGCCATCTACCGTAAAGGAAATATCCTTTGTACCTGCACGTCCGATAGACTGCAGAATAACATCAACATTAATATGTTTTTTAGCAAGAACATCAAATAATTTAAACGCCATACCCGGTACATCTTTCAGACCGATAACGGCAATCCTTACTGCCTCTGTATCAAGCGCAACACCGCTGATCAGCATTCTTTCCACTGTAACTTCCTCCTTTACGACAGTTCCCTCACTGTTATTCAGACTGGAACGTACCACAAGCGGTACTCCATATTTCTTCGCCATCTCTACAGAACGGTTATGAAGTACTCCTGCCCCAAGCGTTGCAAGATCCAGCATCTCATCATACGTAATTTCTTTCAGCTTACGTGCTTTCGGAACCTTACGTGGATCTGCTGTATAAACTCCGTCTACATCTGTATAGATTTCACAGGCATCTGCATGAAGAGCTGCTGCAAGAGCAACTGCAGTCGTATCAGAACCGCCTCTTCCCAGAGTTGTATAATCATCGTATTTATTGACTCCCTGGAATCCTGTAACAACGACGATCTTATGATTTTCCAGTTCTCTGCGGATACGTTCTGTATCAATTCTTTTGAGGCGGGCATTTCCATGCACACTTGTCGTATGCATAGCTACCTGAAATGCATTCAGTGATACCGCCGGAACTCCCATTTTGTCAAATGCCATTGCCATCAGAGATACAGACATCTGTTCTCCAATCGTAAAGAGCATATCCATTTCTCTTTTTGGTGGTTTTTCATTAATATCTTCTGCCATGGAAATCAGTTCATCCGTATATTTTCCCATTGCAGAAAGAACGACTACCACATCATTTCCTTTTTTATATTCTTCAACACATCTGCCGGCAACATTGTAGATACGTTCTTTGTTTGCTACAGATGTACCTCCGAATTTCTTTACTATTAACATAGTTTCCTCCCGGAATACGATTTTATCAATCCTTTACACGGATCATTGCGATCACTTCTCCACCCAGTTTACTGATCTTTTCTTTATATTCTTTCTGTTTCATGCACTCTGTAATGAATCCGAATTCATCTGGAAGAGAAGCAACTTTTACAATCTGAAGTTTTCCAAAAGCGGCTTCTGCCTGTGCTTCCGTCACACCTTTGACTCTTACGAAAAATCTTCCCTCTGTCTCCTCCATCGGAGTCAGTTTCATCGGCTCATTTGACCAGTTTGTTGCAATATTTTCATGAAGATTCTTCGCTTCATCAACAACATCTGCCACCACTGCACTTGCTGTTGGAAGCTTTCCTGCTCCACTTCCGTAAAACATGGCATCTCCAAGCATGTTTCCATGTACAAAAACTGCATTGAATACATCATTGACACTATACAGCGGACTCTTCTGGCCAACCATGAACGGTGCAACCAGTGCGGTGAATGTGTCCGCGCCCAGTTTTCGGCTGGTTCCGAGAAGCTTAATGGTCATGCCAAGTTCTTCTGCATATACCATATCTTCCGGTGTGATCTTTGTGATTCCTTCTGTATAAACATCTTCATAATTCAAAAACTTTCCATAAGCCAGAGAGGACAGGATTGCGATCTTACGGCATGCATCATAACCTTCTACGTCTGCGGTCGGATCAGCCTCTGCATATCCCTTCTGCTGTGCTTCTTTAAGAACCACATCAAAATCAGAACCTTCTGTTGCCATCTTGTACATCATGTAGTTGGTAGTTCCATTTAAGATTCCTGTGATCTCATCGACTTCATCTGCTGTCAGAGATCCGTTAAGTGCTCGAATGATCGGAATTCCACCACCGCAGCTTGCCTCAAACAGGAAGTTGATGTTCTTTTCTTTTGCAATCTCCATCAGCTCCGGGCCATGCTTTGCAACCAGTGCTTTATTGGAAGTGCAGACACTCTTACCTGATTCCAGCGCTCTCTTTACAAAGGTATATGCCGGTTCAATACCGCCCATAACTTCTACTACAATGTCTACTTCCGGATCGTTGGCAATGATCTCATAATCATGTACCAGAACTTCCTGTACCGGATCTCCCGGAAAATCTCTGAGGTCAAGAACATATTTGATATTGATCTCCTGACCTGCCCGTTTATTAATGCTTTCGTGGTTTGTGTTGATAACCTCCACGACACCACTTCCAACTGTACCGTATCCTAATACCGCAATATTAACCATATCTTCCTCCTGTGTAAAAAAAATTCTATTCTCTTCCAAGGATCTTCAGATAATGAATTCCTTCCCGACTTTCGATTTCTTCAACCATGGCCTCTGCATCTCCATCTCCCGGAAGAATATCTACACTGAGTGTGAGAGTTGCGATTCCATTGATTGGAATACTCTGATGAATCGTAAGAATATTTCCATGAAAATGTGCAATGGTCTGAAGTACTACAGATAAAAGTCCTGGTTCATCATCCATCTGAATAATGAAGGTAATGGTCTTTCCTCTTGCCTCTTCGTGAAAAGGAAAAATATCATCCTTATATTTATAAAAGGAGCTTCGACTGATTCCGGTCTGTTCTGCTGCATCCTGCACAGTCTGTGCCCTGCCTGAATCAAGTAGGCGCTTTGCCTGTACCACCTTCAACAATACTTCCGGAACTGCCCGCTCCCTGACTACAAAATACTTTTTCTTCTCTGTTATTTTTTCCATTCCAATCTTCCTGTTCCTGTTGAGTCCTTAATCCTTTTACAGTGTATATCCGTCACATTATGGATACTACTTGTAACCAAAATAATACATATCCCTCTTCGGGCATGTCCATATATCAAGGACACGTGTTTCCCTACGAGGGATATGTTATCATACCAGCCCACACTCTGCAAGGATTTTTTGTCGCTCCAAACAGGCTGAAAACTGATTTTGTGTTACTGCTCACCTCGTTCGCAGCACACGCCGGGATTACTGCTGCTCTGCTGGTTTATTTGACAGAGCGATCCATTTCAGATATGCATTAATGAATGGATCAATGTCTCCATCCAGGACGGCATCCACATTACCGGTCTCTTCACTGGTTCTGTGGTCTTTTACCATCGTATATGGCTGCATAACATAGGATCTGATCTGGTTTCCCCAGCCGATATCAGTAACTTCACCACGAATACCGGAAAGCTTTGCCTCTGCTTCCTGCTGTTTCAGAAGATACAGCTTCGCTTTCAGCATCTGCATGGCCTTATCTTTATTCATATGCTGAGAACGTTCATTCTGGCACTGTACCACGATTCCTGTCGGGAAATGTGTGATACGGATCGCAGAAGATGTCTTGTTGATATGCTGTCCGCCGGCACCACTGCTTCGATAGGTATCAATACGGATATCATCATCATTGATCTCAACATCCAGATCTTTTTTAATATCCGGCATAACATCGCAGGACACAAATGAGGTCTGACGTTTACCGGCTGCATTAAACGGTGAAATACGTACCAGACGATGTACACCCTTTTCGGATTTCAGATAACCATAAGCATTTTCACCATTTACCTGGAATGTAACAGACTTGACACCTGCTTCATCTCCATCCAGATAATCCAAAACTTCCATTGTAAATCCCTTACGGTCTACCCAGCGGCTGTACATACGATAAAGCATTCCGCACCAGTCGCAGGCTTCTGTTCCACCTGCTCCGGCATTCAGCTTAATGATCGCATTTTCACTGTCATATTCTCCTGATAATAAAGTTTTGACACGAATACTGTCAAAATTCTTCTGGAATTCATCCAGCATTTCCTGAATCTCCGGAATGATTTCCGGATCATTTTCCTCATAGCCCATCTCGATCATGGTCTCCATATCTTCCATCTGGGTTTCCAGACTGTGATAGATTTCCATATCGTCCTTCATGCTCTTGAGTTCTTTCATCTTCTGCTGGGAAACTTCTGCATTATCCCAGAAGTCTGGCGCTTCCATTTCACGCTCTAATTCTTCAACCCTCTGCTCTTTATTAGCGAGGTCAAAGTGAATCCCTCACTTCCACTAATGGTTCTGTGTATGTTGCAAGAATACTCTTGAACTGATCTAATTCAACCACAGCTTCACCTTCTTTCTATATAATAAATATAAATAATCATATACTGTTATACAATACCATAATTTTGCCTATAATTCAATCTTTTCCAGATCTTCCGGCACATACAGATTACCGCTGAAATATTTCTTTCCCTCTTCTGTATATAATTCTTTACGACGTACAATATTTTTATCCTCTGTGTGATAAAGGATCAGATTCTGCACTCCCAGCTGTTCTGCCAGTTCACTGGCATCTTTTGCCGTTGAATGATGTTTCTCATATGGGTGAAAAACATCTGCCTGATCATAAAGGCAGAAAGCTTCATGAAGCAGCCATTTGCTGTTCTCGGCATATTTTTTCTCACATTCATTATACGGTTCATCTCCACAGCAGGTCAGCTTCCCACCGTTTCCCATATCCATGCAGAAACCATACTGTTTTGCCTTGGTGGACTGAATGTCGAAGAATGTTGTCATATGTCCCATCAATTCTCTTTCTTCTCCGTCATTTACCACAACCAGATGCAGACGGTCTCCAATAAAGCAGGTCTGTTTTGCCGGGTAAAGCATCTCTGCCATTTCTTTGAGAATTCGGATGACTTCCTCGTGTCCATAGATAGTTGCTTCTCCATCATATTGTCCCTGTTTCATATTCTGACAGATCATGCGGATCATCCAGACAACCCCCATGATATGGTCTACATGTTTATGTGTCACAAAGATCTCGCGCATATCTTTCCAATCAAAACCTGCCTGTTTCAGCTGACGAAGCAGTGTATTTCCACCACCACCATCGACAAGAAGATGTTTATCCCCATCCTCCAGAACAAAACATGTGTTATAGCACTCCGTAACCATTGCATTTCCTGTTCCAAGCATTGTTATATTCATCGGAAAGTTCCTCCCTTACAGGTTTGATAATATTAATTTATCTTACCATAAGTCAGAAAGAAAGGGAACAGTCGTCCTACACTGTTCCCTTAGAATATATCTCGTAATTATGTTTTATATTTTTTATGAAAAGAAGCTCTCAGCCACACTCATATCCGCCACATATCCGACTGTACCAGTCATATAGATCGTATCATCATCTTTAATATCAATCTGAATCATACCGCCCGGCTGATTTACATTGACTCTGTTTTCAACAAGTCCAAGTCTGTATGCGGCTACCGCTGCCGCACAGCTTCCTGTACCGGAAGCTTTTGTATATCCGGATCCTCGCTCCCAGATCTCAATGTCAAGATTACCGGTATCAATCTTTCGGCATATCTGTAGATTCATTTTCTCCGGGAATTCATCTGCATTTTCGACATATGGTCCGAGCTCTTTTGCAAGCTCTGGTGTCACCTGATCCATAAAAATAATGCAGTGCGGATTACCAACGGTCAGACAGGTTGCCTTATATTCTTTATTATGGAAAATAAACGATTCATTGATTACTTCACGAACTTCTCCCGTTACCGGAATTTCTCTTGAAATAAAAGAAGCCTTACCCATTTTTACACGAAACTCCGTAGCACGATTATTCAGACATTCCACCTCAATTGGACCGGAAAGTGTCTGGATACTGAATTTCTGTTCTTTTACGTATTCATGATCCATCAGATATTTTGCAAAGATGCGGACACCGTTTCCGCTGATGGCAGCTTCACTTCCATCTGAGTTAAAAATACGAACCCCCATCTTTCCATCAATTTCAATCGGTCCGTAGAGAATACCGTCTGCGCCAAGTCCAAAGCCTCGCTGGCACAGCAGTGCGATTTTCTTGCCCTGAAGTTGTACACGGTTTTTGTTTGGATCCAGCACCAGATAATCATTTCCAAGTCCCTGATATTTTATCATTGTAATACAGTTATCCATAACCATATCCTCTCTTTCCGAATTAAGTAATCGTATTTACGTACGTCTTTTGTTCCAGTATATAGTTTTCTTTTTGCTATGTATATAGAATAAAATGCGTGCTATATTGCAAAAAATGCTATAATATAATAAAATGATTATACAAAATCCTAATATATAGCAAACATTCGTTTTCTGAGGAGGTATCTCATGGATTATTCACAGTATAATCTCGAGAAAACCGGATATCTGAAAGAAGATTTTCGACTGTTCCATATCAATGACCAGACAAAGAAAGATTTTTCTTATCATTATCATGATTTTCATAAAATCATTGTTTTTATTTCCGGGAAGGTAACCTATCATATAGAAGGAAAAGCGTATCATCTGAAACCACGTGATATTCTGCTTGTCAGCCAGGGTGCGATCCACAAACCAGAGATTGATCCATCGGTTCCGTATGAGCGCTATATTTTCTGGATTCGTGATGATCTTTCCTGCCAGGAATTGAATACCTGCTTTCAAAAAGCAAACGATCGCAGTTTCAACCTTGTAAGAGCCGATTCTGCCCTGCAGGAACGTCTGAAAGATCTGCTTCCAGAAATAGAGCAGACCTTACAGAACAAACATTTTGGAGATACAGTACTGAGAAATGCGCTGTTTACTCAATTCATGATATATATCAACCGGATTTTTCTTCGTACGAGCAGTTCCCCGGACAAAAAAACATATTCCTCTGACACACAGGTAGAACAGCTCCTGAAATATATCAATCGCAATCTGTCAGAAAATCTCTCAATTGATCAGCTTGCCAATCGATTTTTTTTCAGCAAATATCATATGATGCGAAAATTCAAAAATGAGACCGGTTATACTATCCACAACTATATTACCAGTAAACGGCTCCTCATGGCGCGCTCTCTCATCAGTCAGGGAATGCCCGTTATGAAAGCAGCACAGGCAAGTGGATTTCATGATTATACAACATTTGTCCGGGCATATAAAAAACAGTTCGGTAAAGCACCTTCCTGTGAATAGCTGTCAATATCACTAGAAAAATATACCAAAATCCCGATTTTTATTGCATCCTTTTTATCAATATGATACAATTATAAGGTCGGGTGATGGCGACGAAGGCATTGCGTTTATTTGCAATGCCATTTTTTATACCTGAAACCTGAAAAGGGAGAGAAAGAGAGGGAATCCTAATGAAAGAAAAGAAAAAAATGTCACTGGCCATGCAGATTTTTATCGCACTGGTTCTGGCGATCATTGCCGGTCTGCTGATGCAGAACTATGCTGATTTTGCCGAGTCTTATATCAAACCTTTTGGAACAATTTTCCTGAATCTAATCAAGTTTATTGTCGTTCCGATCGTCCTGTTTTCCATCATGTGTGGTATTATTTCAATGAGTGATATCAAAAAAGTCGGGTCTATCGGTCTGAAAACGGTTGTTTTTTATCTGTGCACAACAGCTTTTGCTGTAACGATCGGTCTGGTCGGCGGAAACCTGTTCAGAGGACTGTTTCCTGTAGTTGCAACAACAGACCTGTCTTATGAAGCTGCAGAAGCAACTTCTTTTATGGACACACTGGTAAATATTTTCCCGTCCAACTTCATTTCACCAATGGCAGAAGCCAATATGCTTCAGGTCATCGTAATGGCCCTGATCCTTGGTTTCGCGATCATTCTGGTTGGAGAGAAAAATGTCCGTGTTGTAAACGCATTTAATGATCTGAATGAGATTTTCATGAAATGTATGGAAATGATCCTGAACCTGTCACCGATCGGTGTATTCTGCCTGCTGTGCCCGGTTATCGCAGCCAATGGTCCGGCAATCATCGGTTCTCTGGCAATGGTCCTTCTGGCAGCATATATCTGCTACGTTGTGCATGCTGTTGTTGTATATTCTCTGACAGTCAGAACGCTGGGTGGATTAAGTCCTTTGAAATTCTTTAAAGGCATGCTTCCGGCAATCATGTTTGCTTTCTCCAGTGCTTCTTCTGTAGGAACTCTTCCGATCAACCTGGAATGTACCGAAAAACTTGGTGCCAAACGCGAAATCGCATCTTTCGTACTTCCGCTTGGAGCTACGATCAATATGGACGGTACAGCAATCTATCAGGGTATCTGTGCTATCTTTATCGCATCCTGTTACGGAATCCATCTGACACTTTCTCAGATGCTGACGATCGTACTTACTGCAACACTTGCTTCCATCGGAACCGCCGGTGTACCTGGAGCAGGTATGGTCATGCTGGCTATGGTTCTTACTTCTGTAGGACTTCCGGTAGATGGTATCGCACTTGTTGCCGGTGTTGACCGTATCTTTGATATGGGACGTACCACTGTAAACATCACTGGTGATGCTGCCTGCACAATGGTTGTTTCTAACCTGGAAGCTAAGAAAGAAGCCAGAAAGGCAAAGATAAAATAAATTTTTGTTTGACATTTTCTTTCCATTTGTTTACTATAATATCAATAAGAGGGAGTAGTTATCATCCTGCATACAGGATGAAACAATGATCGTCATCACGCCATACGGCCGGTTATTGTTGTAATCAACGAGACTTTTATCAATCAATTTTTTTGATGTGATAAAGGTCTCTTTTTTTATTCCATGCTTTTATCACAGGAAAGGAGCTTATATGGAATATCTGTTACTGATTATCGGCTTTGTATTATTAATTAAAGGTGCTGATTTTTTTGTGGAGGGAAGTTCTTCACTTGCCAGGTTTCTCAAGATTCCCAGCGTCATCATAGGTCTTACGATCGTTGCCATGGGAACCAGTGCCCCGGAAGCTTCTGTCAGCATCAATGCGGCACTTGCCGGCAACAATGATATTGCTGTCAGCAATATTATCGGTTCCAATATTTTTAATGGACTTATTGTTGTAGGTATCTGCGCATTTATGGCTGGTTTCAAAACAAACCGCGATATTCTGAAACGAGATATGCCGGTTAATATTCTGATCACTGCGATTCTCTGTGTTATGATCGCAGACGGCAGACTCAGCAGACTGGAAGGGATCCTGCTTCTTTCCGGAATGATTTTCTACATTGTAAATATGATTTTCTCTGCTTTAAAAACAAGAAGTAGCTGTCCGGATGAAAAGAGCATGCCTTTGTATAAATCTCTTATCTTTATCGCCGGTGGGCTTGTTGCCGTTATCTTCGGTGGTAATCTTGTAGTAAACAATGCAAGCCAGATTGCAGTATCATTTGGTGTGAGCCAGAACTTTATCGGTCTCACCATTGTTGCGATCGGTACCTCCCTGCCAGAGCTTGTGACTTCAATCGTAGCTACACGAAAAGGAGACAGCGGTCTGGCTCTTGGAAATGCAATCGGATCGAATATTTTCAATATTCTTTTTATCCTGGGTATGTCAGCTACGATTTCACCGCTTCATATCCTATCTGAATCTGTTATTGACTGTGCAATTCTGCTGGTAAGCGGAATCCTTCTGTTTGTTTTTGCATATACCAGGAAGTCTATGAATCGTACAGAAGGAGCTATCTGTGTACTGAGTTATATCGGATATACAGCATATCTGTTTATCAGATGATACATCTTGAAATTTTGAACAAAAATCCCTTATCGTGCCGGATATTTGTATATGAACAGTTCTGCAGAATTGCATTTTCTGACGTAAAATGGCATAATAATGGCATACAGAATTTCCTGTATGCCATTTCATTTACATATTAAGGAGGCTTAAATGTCATGGAATTTCAGAAAGTATTAGAAACAAGAAGAACTGTCCGCAAATACAGTGCCGGTGTCACCAGAGAACAGATGGAAGAACTGCTTCGTGCCGCACAGGAAGCTCCATCCTGGAAAAACTCCCAGACCGGCCGTTATTACTGTGTCCTGTCTGAAGAGATGGTAGATAAAATCCGCATGGAATGCCTGCCGGACGCCGGAAATGCCGGTAAATCAGAACATGCCGCACTGATCATCACAACCTTCGTTCATGACCGTGCCGGTTTTCAGAAAGACGGCAGTGCTGATAACGAACTCGGCAACGGATGGGGATGCTACGATCTTGGTCTGCAGAACGAAAATCTCATTCTGAAAGCCACAGATCTCGGTCTGTCCACTCTGATCATGGGACTCCGTGAAGCAGACAGACTCCGTGAGATTCTGAACATCCCGGAAACAGAGACTATTGTATCCGTTATCGCAGTCGGCAAAGCAGCCGAAGACCCAATCCGCCCACATCGAAAAGAACTCAGCGAAATCGCAAAATTCTTTTAAATAACATTATAAATTCCCTGTATGTAACCAAATTCATGCAGGGAGTTTTTGTATATAAACAAGAGCACCGCTTCATATATTGAATGAACAGGTTATTTCCGGATGGTTTTAGATTCTGGCAAAATCCACTGCTTACGATGACTCATTCTCGAAGGTACTCCTGAGAGAATGCCTAGTCATAGTTAGCAGTTAGTTCGCCAGATCGTTATCCGGTTACCTGTGAATCAATATATGAATCGGTGCTCTGTTATATATTAATATATTATGCTTTCATCAATTTACGTCCACAGCACTGTTTGTACTTCTTGCCGCTTCCGCACGGACACGGATCGTTCGGATAAACCTTGTCCTCTTTTCTCTGAACCGGTTTCTTAACAGATGTGTCATCTTTGTTTGTTCCGGTAACTTTCGCTACCTGCTCACGTTCAATCTTCTGTTCAACATGGACATGATACAGCATACGTACCGTATCTTCCTGAATAGAACTGATCATATTGTTGAACATCTCAAAAGCACTCATCTTGTATTCTACTACCGGATCTCTCTGGCCGTATCCTACAAGTCCAATACCCTGACGAAGGATCTCCATATCATCGATATGATCCATCCACTTGCTGTCGATGGATTTCAGAAGAACTACTCGTTCAAGTTCACGCAGCTGCTCTGCTTCAGGGAACTCAGATTCCTTCGTTTCGTAAAGCTTCACGGCTTCCTCTTTGATCAGATGTTTGATCTCATCTTTTCTCTTGCCTTTTACTTTCTCTGTAGTAAGCGGCTCGATCGGAATAATCGGAAGGAGTGTTGTATTAAACTCATTCAGATCCCAGTCAACCGCATCTACATCATCAGAGAAACACATGTCCACTGTACTGTCTACAATATCTGTGATCATCTTGTAGATCGTATCTCGCATGTTCTCACCATCCAGAACCTGACGACGCTCTTTGTATATAATCTCACGCTGTTCATTGTTAACCTGGTCATAATCCAGAAGATTTTTACGGATACCGAAGTTATTGAACTCGATTTTCTCCTGTGCTTTCTGAATTGCATTGGAAAGCATTTTATGTTCGATCTGCTCGTTCTCAGCAACACCAAGTGAAGTAAAGATCTTCATCAGTCTCTCAGAACCAAACAAACGCATCAGATCATCTTCCAGAGAGATATAGAAACGGGATTCACCCGGATCTCCCTGACGTCCGGAACGTCCACGCAACTGGTTATCAATACGTCTGGACTCATGACGTTCTGTACCAATGATCTTCAGACCACCGGCTTCTCTTGCCACATCGTCAAGCTTGATATCCGTACCACGACCTGCCATGTTGGTAGCAATTGTAACAGCTCCTGCCTGTCCGGCCTGTGCAACGATCTCAGCCTCCAGTTCATGGAACTTCGCATTCAGTACGTTATGCGCAATACCTTCACGACGGAGCATCTTGCTGAGAAGTTCGGATGTTTCAATGGTAATCGTACCAACCAGAACCGGCTGCTGTTTCGCATGAGCTTCTTTAACAGCCTCAACAACTGCATTGAATTTTTCTTTCTTTGTCATGTAAACAGCATCTTCGAGGTCTTTACGCTGTACCGGTCTGTTGGTCGGAATCTCAACAACGTCCATTCCGTAGATATCACGGAATTCTTTTTCTTCTGTAAGTGCTGTACCGGTCATACCGCCCTTCTTGTCATATTTATTAAAGAAGTTCTGGAATGTGATCGTCGCAAGCGTTTTACTCTCTCTTTTGACCTTAACATGTTCTTTTGCTTCGATTGCCTGATGAAGTCCGTCAGAATAACGACGTCCCGGCATGATACGTCCGGTAAATTCATCAACGATCAGAATCTCGTCATCTTTTACAACATAATCCTGGTCTTTGTGCATCAGATTATGTGCACGAAGTGCCAGTGTGATGTTGTGCTGGATTTCCAGGTTCTCCGGATCTGCCAGGTTTTCAATATTGAAGAATTTCTCAACCTTCTTCACACCCTGTTCAGTAAGATTGACGATCTTATCTTTTTCATTTACTACGAAGTCACCGGTCTCAACAACCTCTTCACCCATGATGGCTGCCATCTTTGTCATCTCATGGCTAGCTTCACCACGTTCCAGCTGCTGTGCAAGGATATCGCATACTTCATAAAGCTTGGTGGACTTACCGCTCTGTCCGGAAATAATAAGAGGTGTACGTGCCTCGTCAATCAGGACGGAGTCGATCTCATCGATGATACAGTAGTGCAGATCTCTCTGTACCAGCTGTTCTTTATAGATAACCATATTGTCACGAAGATAATCAAATCCCAGTTCGTTGTTTGTTACATATGTGATATCGCATCCGTATGCTGCACGGCGCTCTTCTGGTTTCATATCATTCAAGACAACACCTACTGTCAGTCCAAGGAACTCATGAACCTTACCCATCCACTCAGCATCTCGTTTTGCCAGGTAGTCGTTGACTGTTACGATATGAACGCCTTTACCCTCCAGTGCATTCAGATATGCCGGAAGTGTAGAAACAAGGGTTTTACCTTCACCGGTCTTCATCTCTGCGATACGGCCCTGATGAAGAATGATACCACCGATGATCTGTACACGGTAATGTTCCATACCAAGAACTCGTTTTGCACCTTCACGTACAACCGCAAAAGCCTCCGGAAGAAGGTCATCCAGTGTCTCACCTTCACTCAGACGTTTCTTGAATTCTCTGGTCTTGTCTCTTAACTGTTCATCTGTTAATTTCTGCATTTCCGGGCGGAGTGATTCTGTTTTCTCCACAAGCGGCATGATGCGTTTTACTTCATGCTCACTTCTTGTCCCGAATACTTTTTGGAATAAATTCATAGCCTGCTCCTGTTTCTGTATTTATTGATCGCTTATATACGAAATTATCGTATTTGTCCTATTTAAGAAATCCTTACTATTTTACCACTTTCCACCGGGGAAAACAATGAATATTTCTTAAATAAAGTATGTCCATGACGAATCCCCGTGCATTTGTTTGTTATTTCTAACTTATGCTTGTCAATCAATCTTCGATATGCTATGATAGTCTGCGTATCTGTAAGTTCAAAAGAAACCATAAACTCAACCTTCTACGCATCTTATGAACATACTTTTTTTGACTGAGGTATTGAAATTGAAGAAAAAAGAACTGACTTTTATTATTGGCATCGTGGTGTTTGCCCTGTTCCTCTGGGGTGGCATGTATCTCACCCGCCGCGGGAATTACGGAAGTATTCGAATTACCGTAAACGGCGAGGAATACGGCACCTATTCCCTTGGGAAAGATCAGGTGATCAAAATAAACGGCACCAATGTATGCGAAATAAAAAACGGCGAGGTCAAAATGACCGAAGCCGACTGCCCGGACCACCTCTGTATGAAACAGAAAGCAGTTGACAGTACCGGTGGAACGATTGTCTGTCTGCCGAATAAAGTTGTGATTGAAGGCGAAAAAGGAGAATCCCTCAATGAAGATTCCCCTGAATTCGATACTGCTGTCTGAAACTTTATCATCATTCCGGGAGAATTCTCCCTGAAAGGAACCTGCCATGAATCAGAAAAAACTTGCCAATCTCGGGCTTTTTGCCGCAGTAGCAATCATCTTTGGCTATGTGGAATCACTGATTCCCTTTTTTGCCGGAATTCCGGGAATGAAACTCGGGCTGGCCAATCTTGCAGTCCTGTTTATCCTTGAAAAATATACCTGGAAAGAAGCCGCCCTTGTTTCTGTCATCCGTATCTTTATCATCGGATTCATGTTCGGAAATCTTTTCAGTATTCTGTACAGTCTGGCCGGTGCAGCTTTAAGCCTCACCGTCATGACGGTTATGAAAAAAAAATCCGACTTCAGCATCCTCGGTATCAGTGTTGCCGGCGGTGTCTCCCATAATATTGGTCAGCTTTTGATTGCCTGTCTGATCACCATGACGTCCGGTCTGATCTACTATGCACCGGCACTGCTGATCTCCGGTGTCATTACCGGATTACTGATTGGAACGCTGACTAATGAAGTTTTGAAACGTATCCACTTTTAATTTTTCAAAAATGCCCGCCACTGATATAATTTTGTTGCTCACCACCTGCAGAGGTGAGAGTCATCTCACATCTGATATAAGTCATTTACTGTAACGTAAAAACAACGAAATCGTCCGAAGACAATTTCGTTGTTTTTTTATTCTGCCTCTTTCACTGTATAGGTATTCTTCATCAATTCAAAACGGTCTTTCATCCCGGACGTCAGATACACGTTCTTATCCTCATCTACAAAGACTGCCTCCGCATTATATTTCTCAAGCAATTCTAATGCATCATCCATTCCAAGTACAAAACATGCTGTAGAAAGTCCATCTGCCAGAAGTCCGCTGTCACAGACAACCGTCACAGAGTCCAGACCATTCCACACCGGATATCCTGTCTTCGGATCAAGGATATGATGATATCTCTTACCATCTTCCATAAAATATTTTTCATAGTCACCGGAAGTCGAAAGGAATTCTCCACCTTCCAGTGTGATCGCACCAAGGTAATCGCCTTCGACATCACGCGGATCAGTCACAGCAACTTTCCAGTCAGAACCATCCGGTTTCTCACCGTAAGCCATAACACTGCTACCGCCAAGGTTCAGGATCATTCCTGACACATCTTTCTGTGTCTTCAGAAAATCAGAAACTACATCACAGCCAATTCCTTTTCCGGTTGCTCCCAGATCCAGAGTAGCTCCTTTTTCCAGCGTTACCTTATCGCCATCCAGAGATACTTTCTGGTATCCCACATCTTTCAGAAGTTCATCCAGCTCTGACTGCTCCGGGACATGAGGATTTTCTCCTGTAATATCCCAGAGACGAATGATCTTTCCAATCGTTGGATCAAAAGCTCCATTCGAATCCTTCGCAAGCTGAAATATTTTTTCCAAATAGCCGGCAAGCTCATCTGAAACTTCCGTTGTCTCTCCCGATGCTGCATTCAGTTTCGCGATCTGAGAATCCTCATCCGTCCAGGAAAGATACTCTGTCTCAATATCCCGTATCTTCTGACCAATTGCAGTATTCAGGTCATCTCCTGTTGTATACAATGTTTCAGACACAACTGTATCCATTGCAAAATCCGTATTTGTATATTTCTGTACCTCTATATCCGCCAGTACCGGAACTGCTGTCAATGCCGTGCAGAAAACTCCGCACAGCATGACAGCTGACTTCTTTTTTATCTTCATTCTTTCACCATTTCCCGCTCTTTTACCGGGCCAATCTGAATATTTTTACGTGGGCAGGTCACCTGGCAGGCATGACAGCAGATACATTCCCCTGAAAGCGGTGTATCTCCGTCAATCTCCAGATGTGCTGGGCATCTCTTCCTGCACAGTCCGCATTTTGAAGGGCATTTCTCCCTGTTTCTGTTAAACAATGCAGACGGAAGGATCGGCATCATTGCAAAAACTGCTCCCATTGGACAAAGGAACTGACAGAAAAATCTTTCCTGTGTACACATTCCGATCAGGATCAGCACCAGCAGGATAATTCCAATCTTATAAGAAGCATTTGGAAGTTTTCTTGCTGTCAGCATGGAAAAGACATCCCACGGGCTCATCCCCTGAAGGGATGCATACCATCCGGTCAGGATGGAAAGCAGAAGAAATGCCAGAAGTATATACTTCACCTTCTGAAGAATTCTGACTGCTTTTTCCGGATAACCATGTCTTCCCTTTTTATGAAATACTTTCTGTTTGATAAAAACAGTCAGTTCATACATGGCATCTCCCAATGAACCGAATGCACATGCATATCCGCAGAAATGTCTGCCAAACAAAATCGTAACCAGAAGAAGTAATCCTGTCACATCAAGAAATGAGTTCCAGGCAATCTGCTGGTGTGCTGCAATTGCCTGAAAAATAGATTTCACGCCCGCAAATGCCGTTGAAAAAAGCGCCGGATAAAAGATAAAAAATGCAAGCTGTATGGCAGCCCGGATCAAACGGACCTTTCTCTGCCTCTTTTTCATCAGTTTTCCGCCTTTCCAAGAGCATCTACAACTGCATTGATAATACCTGTAGAGCTGAATGTCGCACCTGATACCGTATCCACATCCGTACTCTGTGCAGAAATGATGGAACTGATCACGCCCTCTCCCTGCGAAAGATAAGCGGAATCCTCACCCGGTGCACTTGTCACCTGAATATCTGTGATCTCATCATTTGCAAGTGTGACCTGTACGGTGATCGCACCGCCAAATCCCTGTGCGGAACCGGTATACGTACCATCTCTGTATACATTTTCCGAATCATCAGACTCTTCTGTATCTGCAGCGTCAGCTTCCTCCGCATCCTCTTTTGCAGCATCATCTTTGTCTTTTGCATCCCTCTGTGCCTGTGCGACCGCTGCTTCCTGATTCTTAGCAGCCTCTTCCAGAGCAGAAAGTATCTCCGTATTCTGTTCTTCCAGCTTCTCCACACGCTTTGTGAGTGCCGTAATCTCCTGTGATTCCTGTGCCTGCGTATCTTTTTTCTGCATAGAATTATATCCTACTACAGCGGCAAGAATCAACAGAAGACACAAAATTCTCATAATAAAATTCTGGTATTTCATCTAAAGTTTTCCTTTCAGACTCCTTATATTTTCAAGTTTTCTTTTTCACTATCGAACATTTATTATTTTGCCTGGCTGATAGCACTCTGAAATGCCTGAATCAGTCCATTTGAAGAATATGTAGCATCTGTCACTGTATCTATTCCATCGGCAGACTGTTTTCCCATGATCTGATTATAAATGCCATTCCATGCATTTGAAAATTCCGGTTCATCATCTTCCCCATCATATCCGGCTGACACAATATTTCCCCCTGATACATTAATCGTAACAGTTACCTGACCATTGAATCCTTCTCCTGTTCCCGTATAACTTCCGTCTTTATAGCCAGCTCCAGGTGCTGTTGTTGGCTCTGGTGCTGCCGTTGGTTCCGGTGCTGCCGTTGGTTCCGGTGTTGCTGTTGGTTCCGGTGTTGCCGTTGGTTCCGGTGCTGCCGTTGGTTCCGGTGCTGCCGTTGGTTCTGGTGTTGCTGTTGGATTCGGAGTTGGTGTCGCTGTTATATCTGAAGTTTTTAAAGCCTGCTCTAAAGCTGATTTTGCTCCATATAGAATTCCCTCAGAAGAATATGTTGCTCCTGATACAGTATCAATGCCATCTGTGCTTTGTTTTGCAAGAATTGCCGGCTGTATTACATTCCATGCATTTCTGAAATATCTTGGTGTTTCTCCTTCATTGGTCTGAGATACTTCCGTAATCATTCCATCTTTAATTGTTACACAGATATTTATCTTTCCACCATATCCAATTCCGGTACCCGTATATGTGCCGTCATTATATAAAACCTTCGGGGTGTCCGGTATAACCGGTGCTGGAGCGGTTGTCGGTGCCGGAGTTGGAGTTACCGTCACTTCTGGTGCCGGTGTCACATTTACCGCAGCCTGTTCCAAGGCTTTCTGTACCGCCTGCAGAATACCATTTGAAGAAAACGTTGCTCCGCTTACGGTGTCCACACCATACACTGCCTGCTTCTCAAGAATCTTCGGCTGAATACTATTCCATGCCTTATTAAAATATTCTTTTGTATCAGTGTTCGTATTTGTGATTGCGGTTATCTTTCCGTCTTTAATCGTAACAGTAACTTTTATCGGACCGTCAAATCCTTCTGCTTCTGCAATATACATTCCATCTTTATAAGTTACCTCTCCGGACGGTTTTGTAATTTCAACCGGTGTCGTTGTTTTATTTGAAGTATTGGTATTCTTCTTTGTCGTCTTTTTCGTTGTCTTTGCAGCTTTTCCTTTTCCGGCCTTTGACAGTGCATTCTGAACTGCCTGAATGATTCCGTTTGATGAATAGGTGGCACCACTGACAGCATCGACATTTGGAGTCTGACCGGAGATTATCTTGCTGATCACGCCTTTGGCTGATGCAAAATAAGAGCCTGTTTCACCAGCAGCACTCAGTATTTCTATAGAAGCAATCTTTCCTCCGGAAATCGTTACCTGAACAGTGATCGTTCCACCAAATCCAGTTCCACTTCCTTGATAAATCCCATCTTTATATCCGCCCTTTGGAACAGAAGTTGTAGGTGTCGTGGTCGTTCCCTGCCCCTGCCCAGAAGCTGCTGCTGACTTTTCCGGAAGTGCTTTTGTTTTTCCTGTCGTAATTCCCGCTTTTTTTATTTTGGATTTACTTTTCTTTGTTTTCAGAATGCTGCTGTCTGCCTCATCCGTATCCTTCATTCCTCCGTCATTAAAATATGCAGTTGTCAGCAGACTCGTAAGTTCATCTGATTTTATCAGTTCATTCTCAGCTGCCTGAACTGTTTTTGTACTTTTCACTTCACTGTCCTGCTGAAATCCAGCTGCTGCGATCGCAATAATTACAGCAACTGCCGGAAGAAGTTTCATAAGATTCTTTTTGTACATATAATCTACCCCTTAACATACAAAAGAAGGGGCAGTTATAAACGGCCCCCGTTCTTTTGTATGTGTATTTTATAAAGGAATTATTTTACTGTTACTTTGAATGTCCTTGTAATTCCATTGCATTTAACAGTAATCTTTGCTGTTCCTTTCTTCTTAGCTGTTACAACACCTTTGCTGTTAACTGTTGCAACTTTCTTGTTGCTGGTCTTGTATGTAACTTTAGATACCGGTGCTGCTTTTACTCTAATCGTTGTTTTCTTACCTTTTTTCAGCTTTACAGAAGATTTTACAAGCTTGAAGGAAGGTTTCTTAACTTTAACAGTTAATTTCTTGGTGTATTTACCAACTTTTACAGTAATAACAGCTTTTCCAGCTTTCTTACCTGTGATAACACCCTTACTGTTGACTGTTGCAACTTTCTTATTGCTGGATTTGAAAGTAACTTTTCCTGTTACCTTAGTTTTGGTAACTTTGATTGTAGCTTTCTTTCCGACATAAACCTGTGAGACTTTTGCAGTGATACCAGGCTTAACTACTGGCGCCGGAGTTGCTGTTGGCTTAGTTTCATTTTTACCTGGCGTTACTGTTGGTTTAACATCTGGTGTCACTACCGGCTCTACAGGTTTTTCTTTCTTCACAAGTCCATTGATTGCTGCTGTCAGATGCTCATTAACCTGCTCATCTACTGCAGCCTGGCTGAATGCAACTGTTGTCTTATCCTTAATTGCTGCCTCAATTTCTTTCAGCATTTCCTGTGTTTCAGTAGCTTCATCTTCTACTTTCTTCCAGGATTCCTCTGTATAATCATCCTTATTGAGAGCTTTTACTTTTTCAAGTGCTGCTTTCAGTGCTGTTGTATCAATTGTGGACGGATCTGTTGGAGTCACAATATTGGTAGCTGTTGCATCAAACTCAAATGTATAGTCCTGATATCCCAGTGCATAAACAGTCAATTTCCAGTGACCTGTTCCATCTGTTCCTGCCGGAAGCTGGCATCTTACAGAATGTGTCAGACCAAGCTGAATTCCCATCATTTTATGCATCCAGTTATCAGCAGCAAATTTCGTACCATATGTTGCAAGTACTGTATTACCATTTCCATAGTAATCCCATTTAACTGCCTGCATTGCAGCACCAAGACCGCCATAATTACCATTCAGATCCACACGAAGGAATTCTCCATAAGATCCACTTGCTGTTTTAACCTCTGGCTTAATTCCAGTTGCAACTTTGAGATCAGTTCCCTGAATACCGGATTCTGTTCCTGTTTTTCTTGCACTGAAAGAGAAGCTTCCATCTTCATTCTTAGTTACTGTTTTCAGTCCATTTGTGTTTACTGTTACATTTGCAGTCTCGCTGTATGCTTTCAGATTGTTTTCAGAGAAACCACCAACAAGTATTTCACCATTTTTTACTACCGGATATTTTGCTGCAAAATCCGCATAATCTTCAGCTTTTACCTGTACAGGGACATATTTAATACCTGTTACTGCATAATGATCAAGGCTTTCTTTCGCTCCGCCATTTACTTGAATAGATGCCGGAGTACCAGTCTTTCTGTCTGCCGGAGTCCAGATTGCAACTGTTCCATCTGTAAGAACCGGTTCTGTACTGCTCTTCCAATAAGATAACTGATATGCATTGCCTTCTGTTGTATAAATTGTTGCCATGCACTGATAGCTTCCTCTGTGAAGGCCATGATTTGTTGTAGCTCTTGTTACTGCATCAAATGCGCCTGTATCAGATTCATTATGAGAATCTTTTTCGTCAGATCCGCTTACGTTTCCTGCTGCAGTCACATTTTCCTGGCTCCAGTATTCGCCCCAGGTGAGTCCTGCGTACACATAGCTATTTTTGTCCAGAACCTTTACATCTGCAATATCTAATGTATAAATGCCATTACTTGCATAATATGTTACGCTGTCAATTGTCTTTCCGATCATAGACTCAAAATGTTCAGAGTTGAGATGGCATCCATTACTTTCTGTTGTATATCCTGTACTCCATGCCAACTCATATCCTTTCCAGATATTTTCCTGATGGCAGAGACCATAGGTTGTTCCGTCTGTTGTATTAATAACTGCACCATACACTGTGTCAGTATCTATATTGATAATGCTTTTGAATTCAGTCTTATCAAACTTCAGCTGGTAGTCACCATGGTTGGATTTTGTTTTGAATTCAGCCTGCACCTGTTTTTTCTCCGGTGCTGCTGATTTACCTTCAATGGCACTGAATGTAAAACTTCCATCTTCACCGACTGTCAGTTCTTTGTAGTAGGATGGTTCCTTAGAAAGAACATAATAGGAATATGAGTCGCTTTCAAAAAGAGCATCTTTTCCTTTGTATTCTGTAGTAGTTTCTTTTCCCTTTATAGCTGTTGTGATACTCACTGAATCGTTATCTTTAATCTGTTTTTTGTCCTTCAATACTGAAATATCAGATACTTTCACAGGAAAAGTCACACCAGTGATATCGCTTCCATCTGAATTTACGTGATAAGAGCCTTTTGCATAACTGGATCTTGTCTTCTGTTTTGTTGCAGATGTGAATGTATCAACTTTCACATCATTCTTCTTTAATTCTGCCTTATAAAAATCGTCATAAGGAATGTTCATGAGAACATATGCTTCGCCTTCTGTCTGTCCATCTCCAGCCTCATCAGCAAATTCATCTTCACTGACCTCTGCGCTGAAGAGTTCTTCATCAGATGTTTCTTCATCCTCTGTCACGTCCTCTGCTGCTTCTTCAACGTCTACATCTGTATCCTCTGTATCTTCCACAACATCTGTGTCCGCAGCTTCTGCACTTGCTTCTTCAATATCAGCACTTTCCTCTGCTACAGTAACTTCTGTATCAGAAAAATCTGCTGCAAAAGCTGTTGCCGGCATACTTGTCATTACGACCGCTGCACTCAAAACAACTGGTGCAACTTTTTTCATCAATCTCTGATTTGCCATTTCCTTCCTCCTCTTTATTTATACACCATTGCGTTAGCGTTTTCTAACCATTTATTTTTATACCATAACTCTTTTTTCATGTCCACAAAAATGTTAGCATTTTCTAACCAGAAATTGACTTTTTTTCTCATTAATGTTCTTATTGAAAATCATTTTCAGCAACAAAATAGCACGAAATACACTTGTTATTTTATTTTAACTTTTTCGTAATAAAAAAGCACTATGCAGTTTTTCAACCACACAATGCTTTTTTACTGATTTTTAGAATCTTGTCGGTTCTGATCTACATCTCTTCTTTTAATTTTTCGAAGGCCTCTTTGCTCTCCTGCCATGCTGCAGGTGTTCCTCCGATGATCGAGCATCCCTCATGTAAGGTAATCGGGCTGCCATCGATCTGTGTAATCTTACCTCCGGCTTCCTCCAGGATCACCGATGCTGCCGCATAATCATACGGCTGCAGTTTCAGTTCCAGATAAACGGTGTTACTTCCGGATGCTCCTCTGCAGAGTCCCAGTGCCGCAGAACCACCGCAGCGAATAGAAAGACTGTTCTGGAACATTTCTTTTACCACGCGGAACAGCCAGTCGATTCCTGCTTCATTGTATCTCGCACAGCCAAATTCCACGATTCCCTCTTCCACCGGTTTGTCAGCCATCTGAAGTCTTTTTCCATTCAGATAACTTCCGTGTCCTCTCACTGCCACATACATATCGTCCACATATGGATGATATACAAATCCGGCAATCATCTGCTCGCCATGCGCCAGACCAACCGATATACAACTGTGATGATAATCAAACATAAAGTTCGTAGTTCCATCGATCGGATCTATGTAGAAAGTAAATTCACCCTCTGCATCAGCACCGGCGTTTCCTTCCGTGTCTTCTTCCCCGAAGAAAGCAGCTCCCGGAAGAATCTCACCCAGACCTTTGATCAGAAATCTCTGGATCGCTGTATCATAATCCGTGCAGAAATTTGCAAGTCCCTCTTTTTTGTGGATATTTTCCTCACCCGGTCTCGCCTTCAACATTTTCTGTCCGGCTTCTCTTACCAGTTTCTCGATTGCAGCATATCTTGGTTCCGAACATTCCGGCGCAATCGCCTCTTCCGGAAGGCTTCCCTCTACGACTGTAACAGTTTCCGCAGTGTTTTCCACATCTGCTTCCTTCTGTGCGACATTTTTCCACGGGATAACATCCCAGCCGCCTATTCTCTTCACGCCGAAAACAATTCTTTTTCTGGTTCTCTCAAATCCCCAGTAGATCACTCCACCGAGCATTCCGCCAAGCGTATTAAAGAAAAGATCTGTCAGCTGAAACGTTCCAATTTTCAAAAAAAGCTGGCAGGTTTCAATTCCAAGTGAAAAGCAGAAACTGATCTCAAAACTGTTCAACAATACTTCCTTAATTCTTTTATCCTTTGTGTGATCTTTTTCTTCTCTCGCCCAGAAAAGAAAAATAATAAACGGCATAAACAGTATCAGATTCTCAAAATTCTCCGTATACAGCTGTCCGTTATAATGCAGTCCCCAGATTCCGATCACGTTTTCCAGCGGATTTCCCCAGACGCTCCGACAGAATAACGTACGAAAAAGCAGCATACAGGTATAAAACACAAGGAAAAAGTGTCTGCGAAACCAGCTGCTTTCTTTAAACTGCCAGATCCACGCTCTGGCTACCGGTCCAACCCCCTGCTTCCTTCCCAGCATATAGACACACATGATCAGAACCGCGATAAGCAGCGATGCGCCTGCTGCCTGATAGACTGCTCCAAGAACATCCACCAGCACATTTACAAAATACTTCATATCTTCCCTCTCTCTCCGATCAGTTCATAATAAAAAATATATTGCTGCATAATGCCTCTCATGCCATGATATCTCCTGTTCGGAAAACCTCTGCGATAATGTTCGTTAAGAACCTGCCGGATATGCGTATCGATCGGGAATGCATCCATGTGATGCAATGCAAACAGACAAATGCAGTCTGCTACTTTTTCGCCTACTCCACTGAGCTTCATCAGTTCTTTTCGTGCTCTGCGGTAATACTTCATCTGATACAGTTTTTCCAGTGAAACTTCTCCCTCCAGAATGCTTCGCGTTGTCTCCACGATATATCTGGCACGGTATCCCATTCCAAGCCTCCGCAGTTCTTCTTCTGTCGCCCCGGACAACTGCTGCGGTGTCGGAAAGGAATAATATTCGATATCTCCTGCTTTCAGTTTCTCACCATATCTGACACAAAGCCTCTCGATACAGCTCCGGATTCTGGAAATATTATTCTGCTGCGAGATCAAAAAAGTAATGATCATTTCCCAAAGATCCTGTCGCAGAATACGGATCCCATTTCCGCACTGTACTGCCGCACTCAGATACGTGTCCCTCGGATTCACCTTTTCAATATAGCGTCCATAGTCCGAATCAATATCAAAATACGGTACCCAATAACAGATAAATTCTACATCACTGCAATAAAAATTTACAATGCTTCCTGCCTGAGATATTTTCAGATATTTATCCCCGGCAACCAGTTCATATGTGTTATTTTCTGCCGTCTCGTGCATACGGAAGCACTGTCCCGACCGGCAGATTTCTCTCAGGCTGAAATTATCCAGCTCTACTGTAATCATGTTTTTCTCCGATCCCTTAATTACTGACTTTCGTAATTTTTACATCTGGTGTCTCACTACAACTGTTCACTTCGTTCACAGTCGTTGGTCAAAATGCATTCCAAATCACCTTCGGTGATGGCATTTTGCCCCGTATGTC
>OHDA01000258.1_pt1 | contig 33252 bp, 39 predicted proteins | sample 1566881 | NCBI WGS metagenome assembly OHDA01 (sample SAMEA3879585, study PRJEB24766) | human gut metagenome | biome: human-associated habitat; feature: feces | place: USA | collected 1985/1987
CATCGAGCCGTCTGCAAGACCGCAATTTCACCGGAACGGTGTATAATTGCGCCCTTTATTCTAAAGGGTTTTGGACGTTGCTGCGTTCGTGAACGTCATGCACCATCTTTGCAAGTGCCAGCACGACTTCCGGTTGACGGAATGAAATTTTCAGCAGTTCCATCACCTGATCGTCGGTCAGCTCTCCCGGACAGACCAAAAAGCTTTCCAGCATTCCGGCACGGGTGCAAAGACGATGCACACGTTCTCTCCGATTCAGCTCTGACATCTGGCGTTCAAGGATCTTCTCCCGATGCTGGCAAGAGCGCAGCTTCTGTTCTGCTTTGGCTTTTTCGCTGCGGAGATTTTTAAGTTTTGTATTTTCGTAGTCCAATTTTCCCTCCAGATAGTAAAGAAGGACACTCTCACAAAAGAATGTCCTTCTTTGTAAAAAAGATGAAGTTTGAATGCAACTCAAGAAACGATATCAAGCTACTCCAATAGGCACACTGATATGTGCTCTGGCAACACAAATATTATTTTTCACCAGATAGCATTCAACATAGTGGCTGCCTTGAAAATCTGTATGCTCTCGGTGAGTATGTAAATTTGTTTTTTCGATTTGGCCACGGATACAGTTTTTACTTTCAGCAACAGGACCCACATTCCTTACTTTCCAATATATATCATAAGGTTCGGGGCAGTCTGTTTCAGAAATGAAAAATTTCAACTGCTTATTATGTCTTAATATCTGCCTGTCACGAAGAATTGTGCTTAACATTTTTTCTCTAAAACCGTTTTGCTTGACTTCACAATCAATTGACAAGGAATATCGAATGTCTACCGGGAACAGATTCTGAATAAATTGCTCTGTGTGTTCGAAAGAACGTGTTGCAAATGCTGCTTTTTCCAGAACTCGCTGTTCAACAGGATATTCGGTGCCCAATATTTCCTGTAAGGTAGCCGAAACATTGTCCTCTTGCTCTGCAACATCGATCTTTTCTAGCACATCACTGGCTTCGTCTACGAAAGCTCCATTTCCGGAGTTCAGTACCTGCTGATTACTTCCAAGCGCATACCAGTACGTTCTTTCTTTGTCTTGTTCACTCAAGTACGAAAACAGATTTTTCAGAATGTCAAAGTAATCATCAATTGATGAGTCCTTATAGAATTCGTTGTCCTCAAAGTGGTCATGGACAAGCGTGTCAATTAACAATCCACCAAATTTAAACCCCTGCTCATTTTTCCACTTGCGAAGGATATGGCAAAAATCAAAGTATATTCCATTAGAGTTATTGTCGCTCTCTTGGCATGTGTCTTGTTCTGGAAGAGGGTCAGTATATTTCCAACTTCCACCATTGTTTGTATCTGGGTATTTGAAACGACCATCAGCCTGTTTGAAACCCGGAACAAGCTCAACTGTATAGCGGCTAAATTCTATGACAACAACCTGTCCATCGCCACTTATATCTGTTTTAGGATAGCGCTCTTGCAAGAACTTTTTTACTTCTTGGAGTAATGCACTTTGCCCATTTGATTCATATGTATCAAATTTTTTATATGTATCGGATGGTAAGTCAAACAAAATATCAAGATCGCTGCTACCTTTTATTGCTGTCTTTCTTCCTACAGAGCCAACGATATACAAATGGGAGGTATCATCGTTATCTAAATCGTAATATACACTATTTAATTTCTTGGCGATAGATTTTGAGGACTTTTCCATTTCGTCAAAGTTATCAAGTTCAATGTTTGAACAAAGGACATCAAATCCGCCAACCTTAGTTGCTAGTGCCATCGACATACTCCTTTTTCTTTATGGTTCCCTTGAGCGTGGGAGGTAGAAAACGATCTATTTCATCATTTGTATAAGTGTAATCCTTGTTAGTTCCGAGTGCTATTGACGCAGCTACAACAGCATCATCCGTTGTTGATGGAGCTGAAAGATACAGAGCATTAAGCGTTTCTTCAATCCCATGGAATTTTTCATCCAGTTCGTTAACAGACTTTTCCTGCATATGAATTTCTCCAATTAGATGCAGAAGTTCATTGCGAAAGACAAGAAAGTGCTCGGCAGCATCTTTATTCTGTTTTTCCATTGCTTTCAAGTCAAAACTTTTTAGATAAGTTGTTACAGCGGTCGTAAAAAACGAAAGTACAACTGTTGTAATCTTTAGTATGAAAGAATCTTGGTTTGCAAAAATCGAAACTGCTCCACATGATGTTGCAGCCGCCAATATAACGTTGAAATTTTCAAGTCGCCTATAACGAGTGGCATAAATATCAGCTTGTTTTATTTGAATTTTATGTGTCCAAACGACACTCGCGTAGTTTTGCCGGACAACATCTAGCAATACTTGATACTCGTTTGTGTTATCGCTCATGAAAGCCTCCCTATATTACGAGAAATCTAAATATTGTGGAATTCGGAATCTCATTCCACATCTTATTGTGTTTTCATCAGCATATCACTTTTGCAACGAAATGTCAAATACTCCTATGATATGAAAAATGCACCCGTTCATTTGAGCGGGTGCATCTGTGTAACTACGGCAGCAAATTGGTTTGCTGAACTGGAAGACTTTCAAGAATATGCGTTTTCATAATGGTGTTGCCTGCGTACATTTCATACTTAATTCCACTGGCTGCTGCCATCTCCAGCGCGGCCTCCTTCTTTGCCTGCACGACAACATCATCGATTTTGTTGTCGCCTTTCACCTCAATCAGTTGGTAAGTGCCGTCCTTCATTTTAGCGAGGAAGTCAGGATAATACTGCCGGATACGACCTGATTCAGGATCATAGTAGTATACGGAGAGATCACCTTGGTTCGAGGTGAACATTCCGGTAAAGTACACTTCCTGTACCTTATCGCTCTTGATATATTGGAAGAAGCATTCCTTTTCGGGAAGCGAATCAAAGCAGTATGTATCCGCATGGAAGCTCTTGAGCACTTCATCTGGCGTAAATCCGGGGTATTTATTCGTAATCACGAGATCATCCTTTGCGGAGAACTCATAATACGCTGCATCCTTCGGCTCACGGAGCAGTACAACATCTCTATCTTCTGTCTTCTGAATTGCGGTCACATCAAACAGTGCATGGAAAATTGTCGGGATGATATCATAGCCAGCGTATTGTGTGGAATGAACCACATGATACGCTGGCTATTCTTGTTTATAGTGTGCAAATCAAAACATTACAGCAGTGTCTTTACGCTCTGCGCCCAGGCGTGGATCTCGCTTTCCGTACCCGCCTAATGAAACCATGTCTTCACCGGCTCTCTCCAAAGTGCGAAAATAGTACCATGGGAAAATGTATTTTTGAGAGCAGTCTAAAAAATACAGAGACGCAGCAAGGAAGACTCCATGGAGAAGCAAGCATTGGCAGTACGGGAACAGCAATGGTATCAGACGATCACTACAGCGAAACAAAGTGGGCAGAGCATAAAAAGTTGGTGTGCAGAGAATTCTCCTTTATCATCATGCCTGCCGCATAAGAGCGGCAAAAATTTTTCTGACAGGTTCAGTATAATCCTTAAAGTTGACTTCAGGTCAAGAGCTTTTTTGAATTTATAACAGTCGTGTCGAAAGACATCCCGTCTGAGGGCAAAGCGAAGGTTTTGCTTTTCAGGCGGGATTTTTTTGCTTTTTGGGACTGTTGTATACAATATATGGACTAAGAGGGTGGGTGACTTGGACTACGAGTCCATAAACTTTTGCTCGAAAGTACGATACACTATTGTCACGGCAGCGGCCCACCTCCGAAAGGGAGCGGGAGCCGCAGCCGGGCGGACCTTGAAAATTGAATATGCAGCTTCAGGTACTTCCAGATAATGATACTTCCGTAATTCGCGGCCCGGTCATAAAGAAGACGGGGTGGCCGAGAGGCCAATGGAGTGGTGCAAATCCATCGCCTGAATGTTTCCCTTTCTCAGGGGTGCCGGGGGCAAATTAAGAGAAACCATACAAAACCTTTTCCAAACGCCGTTCGAGGGTAACCACGGACGGCGTTTTTATATATCAGCGAAAAGGAGTACGCAAATGAACCGCAAGACCACAAAAAAGGTGGATGAATCCACCCTGACAACTTTGTGCGCTGTCTGCCGAGGGGCATTTTTGGACGCAAAGGGCGTCCGGCTCCGCAGAGCCGACCCCAGGCAGCTCGTCAAGGATGTCTGCACGTATTGCCAGACACGATATGGGTTTGACTACTACGTTCAGCCCATTGTCCGTAAATCGAAAATGACCGGAAAGGAGAACCGACGTGAAACTGAGCCAGCTTAAAATTGACCCGGAGTTCCAAAGCAAAATTCCGCCGCTGCAGTTTGAGGAAGAACAGCAGCTTGAGCAGAACATCATTGCCGAGGGTCGTCTTCTGAATCCCATCATCACATGGAATGGCTACATTCTGGATGGGCACACCCGCTACCGCATCCTGAAAAAGCACGGCTTTATCAAGTTTGAAGTGGAAGAAATTCAGCTTGCGAACAAGTACGAAGCGCTTGCATGGATCTGCAAAAATCAGCTTGGCCGCAGAAATCTCAGCCCGGAACGAAAGAAGTTTCTTCTGGGCAAAGAGTACGAATCGACCAAGCTGGCGGTGGGCGCACCTCTCGGCAGCAAACATGGAATACGAAAATGTGGTCAAAATGACCACATTTTCACAGAATCCAGAACCTGTCAACGCATTGCTTCCGAGCACGGCGTTGGAGAAAAGACGGTGCGACGTGCCGAAAAATACTCGCAGGGCATAGATGCCGCTGAGGAAGCGGTGCCCGGAGCACAGGAGGAGATCCTGACCGGGCGCATCAAGGCAACGGATGCACAGATTGCTGCTTTGCCTGCGATCCCCAAGGAAGAGCGTCCGGCCATTTTGGACGAGCTTCGGAAAGAAAAAGGCAAACGGAACGAGAATCTGCTTTCCAGACTGAAGCCGGAGCGTCCGCCGCCAAAGTCTGCGCCGCCGAAACCGCCGGAACCTCCGCAGAACGAGGAACCCGCAGCACCGGAGCCGGTGACACCCTCCCCACCGGAGGAGGAAATCGAACCTGCCAGCAACGGACCACCAAGTTTTCTTCAGAAGATACAGGGGCACAAGCGCCACCTCTCGGAGGAGGACATGGCACGGTTGAAGGTATCGGTGGACAGCCGGTACCGAGACCGCATTGCAAAAAGTGGTTCCATCATGCTGTGCGAGTTGCAAGGCGCAGCAGAGGATTTTATGTTCCGATGGGGCATTATTTTCCAGAACTATCCGGATGTTTTAACCAATGAAACCAGCAGGGAAGAAGTTTCTGCATTGATCGACCGAATGACGACCTACCTGAACACTGTAAAGGAGATGTAAATATGTTGAATTCCAACCTGAACCTCAGCACCCTGCCCGAAAGCACCTTTACCTACCAGTTCGTGAACAGCGCATTGCTCTTCCCCTGCATGGAATACCAGCGCCTTCTGCGCACGGAGAAGGTGGCATCCATTGCGGAAAACTTTTCGGAGTACGTTGCAAACGAACCGAAGGTCAGCTTCCGGGACGGGCGCTTCTACATCTTTGATGGGCAGAACACGGTAGAAGCACGTCGAACCTGCAACGGTGGTATGGAATTGCCCATCCGCTGCAAAGTCTTCTACGGCCTTACCAAAGAAGACGAAGCAACGCTGTTTGCGATTCAGACGGGCAATGCTACTTGCCTGACGGCGGGCGAACGTCTGCGTGCCAATCTGGTGGCCGAAAACCCGGATGCACTTTACTTTGTGGGGATCACGTCGAATGCCGGTGTGGAATTTGCCTATGACGGCATCTGGGCACCCTGGAAGATCTACTGCATCGAAACAGCATACGAACTCTACAAGCAGTACGGCAGGGAGCGCTATATTGAGATGCTGAACATCATCAACGAGGCGTGGCGGGGCAATGTGGATGCCTACCTTGCCGGGGTGATCCGGGGCGTGACCCGGTTTATCTCCGTCTATGAGGGCGAATACGACCGGGAACGGCTGGTGCAGCAGTTGGCACGAACCCACCCCAAGACCATCACCCAACTGGCGCAGAAGGATACCGGCAGCTCTGCCAACCGTCATATGCGGCAGATTCTCCGCATCTATAACGGTGCCAGCCGTGAGATGAGTCTGCCGCTGAAAAACTGACAGTTTCGTTTTACCTCCTGAACAACAGCCGTCGTGGTATCCGTCTGCGGCGGCTGTTTCTTACATAAAAAGGAGGTTGATTTTTATGTTACCGAACAATTGGAGATATCTCAGAGGGGACATCTACTATGCAGACATGGAGCCGCATATCGGCTCGGAACAGGGCGGGAAACGCCCTGTGGTAGTTCTGCAGAACAACATTGGAAACCGTCATTCGCCTACATTGATCGTTGCAACTGTTACCACCCGGACGGAAAAGAAGAAAAACCAGCCCACCCATGTGCTGGTGGATTCCAACCCGGCCTTTGAAGAACCGTCCATGATTCTTCTGGAGCAGATCTTCACGATCGATAAATCCCGCATCGAACGCTTTATGGGCTATGCCAGCAAGGCTGAAATGATCCGCATTGATATGGCTTTGCTGGTCAGTCTGGCTCTGAACGTTCTGAGCGGAAATCGCAGCGAATAGCGGACAACCAGTAACCCGTAAAAATGAGGTGATAGCGATGTAACCGGAGGTGAGTGAGCCATGCGAAAGAGTGCCCCCATTGAAGTGGTGGTACATTACCCCAAAACGAAAGAGGGATGGGACGAACTCGGAAAACGGGTCGCAACCGCCCACGCCAACTATGTGATCGAAAAAATCGACCGTCTGAACTGCCCCACATGGCAGAAGCTCGAATTGCTGCAGGCGGTGATCGATACTACCAAAGGAACCTACAAACCCAAAGAACACCAAAAGCCCGGATGGCAGCCGAGCCGATAAACAAAGCCCCACGCTCAACATATGCTTTTCTGCTCCGACCAGAGACGGTCAGATTCAGAGGCAGTGTTGAGCGTGGGGCTTTTTGTGTTACATAAGTTTTTGGAATTTTGCTGACAAAAAAAACATTGATTGTTGGCGGCCAATATGGTATTCTTTTTGCAAGGGAAGGTGAAGTGCATGAATCGTCGCAGCGTGAAAATTATGAGAAGAAAAGCCGGGGGAACAGCAGGAAAGAATGCAGAAAAGTATTCGGTCAATCTCCCGGCAGTGTGGCTTCATGCGATGGGACTTTCAAAAGAGGACCGGGTAGAACTTTCTTTTGACGGTGAAAAAATCACCGTCCGACCGCTTGCATCAACAGACTCGGAACTGTTCCGCAGAAATGCAGAACAGAAAGGACATCAGCTGAAAGAATATCGGTATTATGACGGAGATACGTTGTGTACCGTGATTTTAGCAGATTTTACAGCGGAGCAGATCTGCATCGAAAACAAAGTTGACGAAATACTGGATACTGCGTTTGGTGTGAACGAAACGCCCTCGTGGGAAGACTTCCTGGCCTTTCTGGCAGACCGATGCATTCCGAAAACACGAAAGGGCTTGGATTACTATCTGGATGCTGTTGGCGTTCCGGAATATGACCCGGTTCTGCTTGTTGAAAAGACGCAGGGAAGAATGGCGGAGGATCACAAATGGCTGGAAATTATTTGATGCTGCATACCAACGACAGGGTTGTGGTGACGACTTCGCGCGGAAATCAGGAAAAATGGTTCGATGCGGAGAAAAATCTCTGGTATAAGGTGGATGATGGCTGCTTTGAGGCACTGGCAGAAGCTGTTTCCAGTGAAGTCTTGCGTAATTTTACAAATGCAGTTCAGCTGCCGGGAATCTCCGTGGCAAATTACTGGGCCGATACGGCCGAGGTTCATGGCTTGAAACGAGTGGTCTCTGTGAGTGAAAACTTCAAAAGGGAAGATGAGAGCCTTATTACTGCAAATACGATCCTGAAGAACAGTCTGGGAACAGGCTATCTGGAAGAATTTAACCGCAGGACAAGCTTGAAAGAGAGAATCCGGCTTCTTGTGGATGCAATGGAAGAGGCAACCAGAATGCAGAATATGGGCGCATATCTTACGACATTGTTTGAGGTAGATGCGCTTTTTCTGAATCAGGACCGGCACCTGAACAATATTGCGCTGATTCGGGATAAATTTGGTTATAAGCCCTGCCCGATTTTTGACTGCGGAGATTCGTTCTTACTGGATTTTGCTCTGTACAGCCCTGAAATTGAAAGCCGAGCATATCTGACAAAGGCACAGTGCCTTCCGTTCAAATCCCGTTTTACGCAGACGGTGCATACGGCACAAGCTCTTTACGGGAAGCAGCTTGAGGTGAACATTGATAAAACAAGTATCGATACGATCCTCGATAAATATCTATGCTATTACCCAAAACAGTTCCGCTTTTTGCTGAAAGAGCGTATCGAAACCGTCCTGATGGAGCAGCAGAAAAAGCTTTTTGAAAAGTAAAAGCTCTTGCGTCCCGTGAAAAAAGAAGGTAATATAAATACAGAGCAAGACACAGAACGCAGGGAGGGATGAAAACCATGTTTTACGAGATCATGCACCGGGAAAGCTGTGTGGCACAACTCAGCACGACAGGGGAATGCAGGGTCTGCCTCGAGGATTTCATGCCCTATGATCTGGTTCTGGTGGAATCGGATGATTTTGACGAGCGCATCAATAATGTAACGAACTTTTACTATTGGTGCGCCTCCCGGATGTTGACGTTGGATCGCACCTACGCCAAGGAAATCCTGAACAGTATCGGTGCATCTCAGAGTGTTACGGACAGGGAACGAGCACAGATTGCATTATCCTACCATTGTCTGTCTTTGCTGGATGTGTTCTGGGTGAAAGAAGAAAACGAGAAGATTCGATTCGAGGATATCAACCTTTTTGCACACTCCTTAAGCAATGCGCTTGTGGATATTGCGCTGCGGGGGCACCAAATGACGGTGACAAACGCCCATCTTCTGGCAAATGACCTGTCTACGGGCGGCTTGTACCCCAAAGCATGGGTGCGAAAAGAGGATGGCTTCTATCTTTACAAGGATGGCGGCAGGGATGCGGTGGAACGTGAAGTGCTGGCAAGCAAAATCTGCCGGTGCTTTGACTGCCATCAGGTACTGTATGAGCAGGGAATGTTTGAAAATGAGCCGGTTTCTATCAGCAAAATCATGACATCTCAGCGATACAGTCTTGTGACCTATGCAGCCTATGACGTCTACTGCACGAACCATGATTGGAACACGCTGGATAAGATCTTAGAGTTGGATGCTCCCAGCTACTATATGATGAACATTCTGGATTATCTGGTGGGCAATACTGACCGTCATTGGGAAAATTGGGGTCTGCTGGTAGACAACGAAACCAATCAGCCCATCCGTCTGCATGACCTGATGGACTTCAACCGGGCGTTTCAGCAGTACGACACGCCAGAAGGCGCAAACTGTCTGACCGTGGGAAAACGCCATCTGAGCCAAAAAGATGCTGCAGTGGAAGCGGTGCGGAACATCGGACTGAACCAAGTCCGTCAGGTGGAGCACACCGTATTCTCCGAGCATCCGGCATGGAAAGCAACGTTTGAAGAACGACTGCGTGTTTTACGGAACGCCATGTAAGTCAGAGCGAATATCAGAATAATTGAAACAGAATGATTCCATAACGAAAGCCCGTCTGCGCTGCCACATATCGTGGCTTGCAGACGAGCTTTTTCGTTTGGCCGGAGAAAAATTACCATACCTCACATGCGAAGCATAGATGGAAAATCGGAACCAAGGTTTTCCACCAGATGGCAAAAGCACTTCTGACTGATGGTCTTTTGTCCACTCTCCCAGCAGCGGATGCTTGTCCGGCTGACCTTTGCATGGTCGGCAAGCTGCTGACGGCTCCAGCCTTTTGCCTCCCGGTATCTGCGGAGGAAGTCTCCGCCGCCCCGGTGCAGAAACAGGGTGTAGTCGTCCAGAATGTCCTCCACCGGGATGCCGTAAAGGGCGGCGAGCTTGTCCGCAAGTTCCGGCGTAAAGCTGCGGTGAAATGCGCCGCTTTCCAGATCCCGATAGAGCCATTCCTCCATGCCCACCATGGCAGCAACCTCTTTTTGCAGCAGGTCAAGACCATAGCGGCACCAACGCAGACGGTCCCATGGGTTCTGGATGTCGGCGTAAGAGTGGTACATACGGTAGAACGCCTGCGCCTCTACGGTGGTGCGGGGGCCTGCCAAACTTACCTGTAAGATGTATAGAGGGGTTAGACCACAACCCTCACATGACACCCTCTGAAGCAGAAAAAAGGAACCGGTCTCTCGGCTCCAAAAAATCCATTTTGACGTAGATACGTTGTTGCGTGAAAGAGGTGGATTCTCTTTTCCATCCCAAAGTGCGCTGGGGAGAGGATAGCAAATGAGCTGCGGATGCATTTTCGCAGGGAGCGTAGGAATGGCGTGGTCGTTTCCCTGCAGGAAACACTGGAAGCAGGAAAGGAGGACAGCGCACTGACCCTTTCCGATGTACTGCAGGACGGTTTCTGCATGGAGGATGCTTGTGAGCGGCAGGACGAGGCCCGGCGGCTGCGCAGGCTGATCGAGGGCCTGCCCGCCCGGGAGCGCAAGCTGATCCTGCTGCGGTACGGGCTGGCGGGTCAGCCGCCCCTGACCCAGCTGGAAACGGCACAGCTGCTCCAGATCAGCAGAAGTTATGTCTCAAGGCTCGAAACTCACGCACTGGAACAGCTGCGCAAAGGCTGGCTTCAAGAATCACCGGGAGAATAAAGAGTGCCGCCTGTGGGCGGCGTACATATCCTCTTTTACAATGGGATTGGGTGTGGTATACTGGACGCAACAACTGGAAGGCCAACGAGGGAGCGTAAAATGATTACGAAACATATTGTTGTCGAACCATTCGAGGAACATTGGAGACTGGATTTTCTTAAAATACAGAATGAACTTACGGATGCTCTTGGGCAGCTGGCAATTAGCATCGAACACGTGGGGAGTACTTCCGTGCAGGGGCTGTCTGCAAAACCGATTATTGATATAGATGTAGTTATTAAGGATTACAACGCTTTGAAAGATACTATTTCTGCCTTGGAGAAAATTGGTTATCAATATGAAGGAGACCTCGGTATTCCGGGACGAGAGGCATTTCGCTACGATGGTAAAGATCACCTGAAAAAACATCATTTATATGTGTGTCCGGCTGATTCACCGGAGCTGAAAAGACACATCGCATTTAGAGATTACCTTCGGACACATCCCGATGCTGTGCGAAAATATTCTCTTATAAAAGAAGAGGGAGCGAAAAAATACCCTGACGATATTGAACGTTATATTGAATATAAATCTCCCTTCATCGAAGGAATTTATTCGGAAATCGGAATCTGAAATCTCCTGATCTGTCAGGTGAATAGATCATTCTGCACCTTTCGGCAGATAACCCTAAAACGGTTGTGCCGGATGCTATTCTGGGTGAAAACGATGAGAAACAATAACAGAATTCGCAAACCAGCTTCTGGACGGAAATTGGATGCCGGGAAAGGACATTATTTATGAGCGATTCTACCTTGAAAGAGCTTTGGCAGCAGGTTGCAGAAAAGAAAAGCTGTGAAGCAAAGCAGAGAGAACTGACCTCTCAGCGGAACACGCTTGCTGACCGCCTGAAAAAGCTGGAAAAATCCAAGCTGGCAGAACAGGCCGATGTTGATCGTCTGGAAGGACACAGCCTTGCCGCATTTTTCTATCAGGTGATCGGAAAGATGGATGAAAAGCTGGACAAAGAACGGCAGGAAGCCTATGCAGCCCGTGTGAAATACGATGCTGCTCTCCATGATCTTTCTTCCGCTGATGCCGACCTGGAACAGATTCGGAATAGGCTGGCGCAGCTGTCCGATTGCGAAAGGCGGTATCAGGCGGCTCTTTCTGAAAAGATCAAAACTATCAAAGTCTCCGCCCACCCTGCCGCACAGCAGGTTGCTGAAAGCGAAAGCCGCATTGCAGTGCTGAAAGTCCAAAAGCGGGAGCTGCTGGAGGCCATCAACGCCGGAAAGACTGCTTTGCATACTGTCAACGAAGTTCTGGAAACCCTCGACAACGCCGAGGGTTGGAGCACATGGGACGTAATGGGCGGCGGTCTTGGGGTGGATCTTGCAAAGTATGAGGAGCTGGACAATGCGCAGGAGCAGATTGAACAGCTTCAAGTGGAACTGCGGCGGTTCAAAACCGAGCTTGCCGATGTTGAGATCACCGCAGATCTTCAGATTACGGTGGATGGCTTTCTGAAATTTGCAGATTTCTTCTTTGATGGGCTGTTTACGGACTGGGCGGTTCTGGACCACATCAATCAGGCACAGAGCCGCGTGGAAAACACCAAGGACCAGATCAAGCGTGTCCTTGCGCTTCTGAAAAAGATGAACGAGGATGTTGATGTCCAAATCGCCGACGAAAAAGAAAGACAGGAGCAGCTCGCAGTGGAAACTGAGCTGTAAGTTTGGAGCGATTGCGTATGAAACAAAAGGCTGCAAAAATTCTGGATGTCGCTATTCATTCCATAAATCTTCTTCTAATCAATTATGCACTATCGAATATGATGGCTCTTTTTCGGAGCAGCGTTCTCTACATTTTGTTTTTTACCTCTGAGATGTGGGTCTTTGCCCAATACCGGAAAAGTATTGAAACGTTGAGCAACAGCAAAACTCTTGCAAATCTTCTGTTGGTGATCTGTGCGGCTATCGAGATCGGGCTTTTATATTTCATTGGAATCGTTTCTGGCAAACTGGTTCCATTTAATCAATAAAAGCGATTTCTACAAAGGAGTAATTTCTATGGGCTACGGATGGGCAATGGTTTTTACTATGGGAGCATGGCTTGTCGGCGGCTTCCTTGAGGGTCTTTTGGGTGCGGATACGCTGGGTCTGCGCACTTTGTTCGCTATTATTGCAATGGGCTGCTGCATTATGAAATTCATAAAGGATAATGGCACGCGATGATCAACTTTGCTACATTGCCTGCGGGCGGCGTATGGCATGATCAACGGGTCAACAGCTCAAAATGGTTCCGTTTGGTGACCAGCAGCCCTTCCTTTTGCAGCTTGGAAAGCTCCACCGACATAGCAGCACGCTCCACGCAGAGAAAATCCGCCAGCTGCTGACGGTCAAAGGGAATGTCAAAGGAGAGGGAGGATTGCCGGATGGACTCGGCAGACAGGTAGGACAGCAGCTTTTCCCGGGTGGTCCGCTTGCTGACATGGGTGATCTTATCGTTAAAAAGCAATATTTTGTTTGCCAGAACACTGACCAGATTGCGGATGAGTTTTTGATGATGGTCGCAGGCGGTAGGGCAGGCGGTGAGCAGCCGCTTGACGTTGAGCAGCAGGATCTCGCAATCCTCCTCTGCCACCACGCTGATGTTCAGGATGGCACCGGGGGTGGCGGCGTAAGGCTCCCCGAAAAAATCTCCGGTGCTGCACTTGGACAGGATATTGCGGTGTCCCCAAAGATCCTCCTGGATCACAAGGGTGGAGCCGGACAGCACCAGCCCCATGACCTCTGTGGAATCTCCGGCACGGAAAATGTAGGAGCCCCGGGGCCGGGTGATTTTCGCTGCACTGACACAGTGCAGGATGGACAAAATCTCATCGTCGGTAAGCCCGGTAAAAAAGGGGCAGTTCCGCAGAACAGGCAGATATTTTTGCATAAAAGCCCTCCTTGTTGGAATTCAAACATACAAGATGGCTTTAGTATACTATAATAAGGCTGCAAATGCAAAAACACCCACAACAGGAGAGTATAGATATGATTCGGAAGATCATCCATATTGACGAAGAAAAATGCAACGGCTGCGGGCTGTGCGCAACCGCCTGCCACGAGGGAGCCATCGATATCATCAACGGCAAGGCAAAACTGGTGCGGGAGAATTTCTGCGATGGCTTTGGCGACTGCCTGCCGGGCTGCCCCACCGGTGCCATCACCTTTGAAGAGCGGGAAGCCCCCGCCTACGACGAGGCGGCGGTGCAGGAAAACAAAAAGAAAAAGGAATTGCAGGAAAAGATGAAGCACCTGCACGAGGGCGGCTGCCCCGGCTCCCGGATGCGGATGCTGGAACAGCCGGAGGCCGCCGAAAGCGTGTCTTCTGCCCCCGTGCAGCCCGTTTCCCGCCTGCGCAACTGGCCGGTGCAGATCAAGCTGGCACCCATCCACGCGCCCTACTTTGCGGGCGCAAAGCTCCTGATCGCGGCGGACTGCACGGCATACGCCTACGCCAATTTCCATCAGGAGTTCATGCGTGGTAAGGTGACCCTCATCGGCTGCCCGAAGCTGGACGCTGTGGATTACAGCGAAAAGCTCACCGAGATCCTGCGCAGCAACGACATCCAGAGCGTGACCATCCTCCGCATGGAGGTGCCCTGCTGCGGCGGCTTGGAGATGGCGGCAAAAAAGGCACTGCAGACCAGCGGAAAGTTCATTCCGTGGCAGGTGGTCACCATCTCCATTGATGGTAAAATTCTGGATTAAGCAAATAGAGAGGAACTCAAGATGGAACATAAAATGTTTTGTTTTCAGTGCGAGCAGACAGCGTCCTGCACCGGCTGTACCGGAAAAGCGGGAGTATGCGGCAAGACCGCCGATGTCGCACAGCTTCAGGACGAACTGACCGGCGCTCTGGTTGGACTGTCCAGAGCCACGGACGGCGGTATGAAGGCAACGCCAGAGATGTGGCGGCTGATGATCGAGGGACTTTTTACCACAGTCACCAATGTGAACTTCAACGAAAATACGATTCGGGAATTGATCGGCCGGGTACATACCGAAAAGGCGCGGCTGGCACCCGACTGCGCAGGCTGCGCTGCCCCTTGCGGACGCACCAGCGACTACGACATGAACCTGCTCTGGAGCGCCGATGAGGATATCCGAAGCCTGAAATCTCTTATTCTCTTTGGCGTGCGCGGCATGGCAGCTTATGCACATCACGCCTTGGTCTTGGGGTATACCGATGATGAGGTGAACCGTTTCTTTGCCAAGGCGCTCTTCGCCATTGGCGAGGACTGGGGCATGGAGGAACTGCTGCCTATCGTGATGGAGGTTGGCGAGAAAAACCTCAAGTGCATGGCGCTTCTGGATAAGGCCAACACCGAAAGCTACGGAACGCCCGTACCGGTTACCGTTCCGCTGACCGTAGAAAAGGGACCGTTCATCGTCATCTCCGGTCATGATCTCCACGACCTGAAGCTGCTGCTGGAGCAGACTGAGGGCAAAGGCATCAACATCTACACCCATGGCGAAATGCTGCCCGCTCACGGCTATCCTGAACTGAAAAAGTATTCCCATCTCAAGGGCAATTTCGGCACGGCATGGCAAAACCAGCAGAAAGAGTTTGCAGAACTTCCTGCGCCGGTGCTGTTCACCACCAACTGTCTGATGCCGCCCAAAGCAAGCTATGCCGACCGGGTGTTCACCACGTCGGTGGTATCTTACCCCGAAATGATGCACATCGGCGCAGACAAGGACTTTACCCCGGTGATCGAAAAGGCTTTGGAGTTGGGCGGTTATTCCGAGGATAAATCCTTCACCGGCATCAACGGCGGCAGCACGGTCATGACTGGCTTTGCCCGCGGTACGGTGCTTGGAGTGGCAGATCAGGTCATCGCGGCGGTCAAGTCCGGCGCGATCCGGCACTTCTTTCTGGTTGCCGGCTGCGACGGCGCACGCCCCGGCCGCAACTACTACACGGAGTTTGTAAAGCAGACGCCCGCCGATACCGTAGTGCTGACCCTTGCCTGCGGCAAATACCGCTTCAACGACCTTGACCTTGGTACCATCGGCGGCCTGCCCCGCCTGATGGATGTCGGACAGTGCAACGATGCTTACAGCGCCATCCAGATCGCTGTTGCCCTTGCGGATGCTTTCGGCTGCGGTGTGAATGACCTGCCACTGTCCATGGTGCTCTCATGGTACGAGCAGAAGGCAGTGTGCATCCTGCTGACGCTGCTGTATCTAGGCATTAAGAATATCCGCCTTGGCCCCACGCTGCCGGCATTCATTTCGCCGAACATCCTTAACTTCCTAGTGGAAAACTATGGCATCGCACCGATTACAACGCCGGAAGAAGATTTGAAAGCATTGTTGAAATGATAATGATGACCATTGCACAGATCATGGAAAAGATGATCGCCTTTTCCGAGGGGAACATTCACGATATCACGCACCTGAGCTGCGTGTGGACCTATGCCAAGACCATCGGTGAACTGGAAGGGCTGGACGCGGAGACCCAGTTTATTTTGGAAGTGGCGGCGATCACCCACGACATTGCCTGTCCGCTCTGCCGCAAGAAATACGGCAACACCAACGGCAGCTATCAGGAGCAGGAGGGTGACCCGCTGGTGCGGGAGTTTCTGGCAGATACCGGCATGACGGCTGCACAAATTGATAGGGTGGCTTATCTGGTGGGGCATCACCACAGCCCGGCGCAGATCGACGGCATCGACTACCAGATTCTGATCGAAGCGGATTATATCGTCAATGCATCCGAAAGCGGGTACAGCCGGCAGGCGATTCAATCTTTTATGGAGCATACCATGAAAACGGCGGCAGGCATCCGACTGACGAAAACGGTGTTTGGCGTATAAAGGAAAAGCTTGCCGCAAAACACAAAAAAATAGATTCTATAGCGAGTGATCTGAAAAGGTCGCTCGCTTTTTCTTTACCATGAACTTGAAGGGAGGAACGCTATGCCAAGCAAAACCGAAGAATATCTTGCCCTTGCCCAGCGCCCGGATGCCACCGCCTGCGCCGACTACGATGTTTGGAATAAAACCGAATGAACCGCTATGTCAGGCGTGGCTCTAAGGGCATCGCTCTGCTGGATGAATCCAGCGGATTCCCACGCCTGCACTACGTTTTCGATGTGTCGGACACCGGGGTGCGCCGCAATTCCCGTGACCCGGAGGTGTGGCAGCTCGGTCCCGATTTGGTGCAGCCGGTTTCAGAAATGCTCGCCGCCACCTACGGCATCAGCGGAGAGCGTGTCAGCCAGCAGCTTGCGGATGTTGCCGGGAAACTGGTGGCAGATTACTGGGACAACAACAGTGGTGACATTCTCGCCATCGTTGACGGTTCGCTTCTGATGGATTATGATGAAGCCGGGGTGGAGATGCAGTTCAAGTCCGCCGCCGCCATCAGCGTCACCTACACGTTGCTGGAACGCTGCGGCTTTGAGCCTGCCGGGTGGTTCGACAAGGACGATTTTCAGGCAATCTACAATTTCTCAACCCCAGACAGTGTTTACGCCCTCGGCGCAGCCGTCAGCGACATGAGCCGGGAAGTCTTACGCCAAATCGAACGCACCGTAAAAACAACCATTCGCCGCCGAAACAATGAAAGGAGCCAGCATGAATATGAGCAGCAATCTGAGTTACACGCAGACCGGGGATTATCTTCTCCCGAACCTGACCCTGCATCAGCCGAAGAACCCGCTGGGCAAGTACGGCAGGATGCGCCTGAACTTTCTGAAACAGCAGCACCCGGTTCTGTACCACACGATGCTCCTGAACGGGAGCCTGTACCCGACCCTGACCGAACTGGAGCAGACCGCAGCAGCGATGAAGAAGCAACTGATGGCCGATCTGCTGGCGAAGAACCCGGCCCCGGACAAGGAGAAGAATCAGATGGCGTGGGTACAGCACATGAACAGCCTACAGGAGCAGGTCGAGGAAGTGATTCGGACGGAACTGATCTACAGCTAAGTTTTCTGGATGCCGTCATCCCCACCGAAGCCCAGCAAATTGAACATATCAACCGAGCGGAGAGCGAAAAATCGCCCTCCGCTTTTGTTTTGTCGCAGGCTGAAATTGAGAATGAACTGCGCAAGCATGGTTCCGGTTTTCAGGATGGCAAGCAGCGGATCATCGAACTGTACCAGACACAGCCCGACCGCAAACTCCGCGCTAAAGCATTGGCGAAAGAGTACGGCATCGGCGGACATTCGCAGGATTTTCTGGATGGCAGCAGCGGTTTTGTAAATCATGATGGAAAAGGACTTGAATTTGACCACTACCCGGATCATCAAAAGGTTACGTTAAGCTGGACACAGGTCGAGAAATACATCGACCTGATGATTCAGTCTGACCGCTACCTGACCGATAAGGAAAAAGAGCATCGTGCCGCCGTGCAGGAAGCGGAACGACAGCTCCCAAGGCTTTCAAAATCGCTCTCGTACCGAGCGCAGACAAGAGCATGGATGTTTGCACCGTCTGCCAAACCCGGCGCGGTCACGATTACGTTGTCATGCACCGCTGATGCCGGTGCTTCATTCCAATCACCGGGGAGGTGATGCGTACCGTATAAGTAAAACCGCTTTCATACTTTAACAGAAGCCCACTGCCTAGGAGGTACAGCGGGCTTCTTACATATCCAAACGGAGGTTCGCAATTGGAATCCACTTTGAAATTCCAACGCGGAGACATCTACTTTATTCGACTGGGCAGCGGCACCGGTTCCGAACAAAGCGGAACCCGCCCTGCAGTCATCCTGCAAAACGATGTGGGCAATGCCTATTCACCGACTTTGATCGTTGCGACTTTGACAAGTAAGACAGAAAAGAAAGCTGCGCAGCCGACACATTGTCTGGTTGAATCGGAAAAGTTGGAGCCTTCCATCGTTCAGGCCGAACAGATCTTCACCATCGACAAGAGCCGTGTCCAGAATTTTGTCGGACACCTTACACCGGAAGAAATGAGCCGGGTCGATGATGCCGTGAAGATCAGCCTTGCCCTGAACCCGATGGGGAGTATCCAAAAGCTGAAACCCATCATCCGCTCCACGGCGGCTTACGCACCGCCTGAAGTGGTTGACGGTAAACCGCCCGTCTATCCCTACACACCCATCAAATCCGATTTTGAGGACGCAGGGACGGTCGAAGAAATGATGTTATACACCGAACTGCAATCCGCTGTTCATGCCATGATTCAGCGGCTCGAATACAGCTTCACCTTTAATCCCAGCCTGCTCACCAGCCCGAAGCGTAAGAAGCAGGTGGCTGAGATTTTGACTGAAGCCGAAAAATACATTTGGCGAATCAAGGAGGAAATGCGATGCGCCTGAAAAACGACACGAACAATTTTGCCGCTTCTTTCAATATCACCCCGCCTTACCAGATGCTGGTGCTTCACAGCAAGATGCTGATTTATCCCCGTGAACTTTATCAGCGGGGTGTACAACGCAAGCGGGTGGAAATGATTGCTGCCGACTTCAACGAATACGTTGCGAACGAACCGAAGGTCAGTTTCCGCAACGGTAAGTATTATGTAGTGGACGGTCAGCACACCATCGAGGGGCGCATCCTCCGCAATGGCGGCAAGGATTTGCCGATTCTCTGCAAGGTCTACACCGGCCTGACGATGGAGCAGGAAGCCCTGTTCTTCGCTGAACAGAACGGCCACGCCGCGCCCCTGACAGCGGGCATCAAGCTGCGCGCCAAGGTCGTGGGCGGCGATGCTCCTTCCAAAGCGTTTCTCGCAGCCACCAACCGGGTTGGTCTGGCGTTCAACTATGACAGCCTGCAGCTGAGCGACTACCGCATCAGCTGTGTGGGCACCGCTCTCAAGCTGTACAACCAGATCCGAGAAGATCGCTCTGCCCACGCAGCGGAAGAAGCCGAACACCATGTTCCTCTTCGTACCCGTGGACAAGCACTACTTTCCAACAACGTTTACTGCGGCCACTGTGGTGCAAGGCTTGCCCTGACGACCAGCCGAAAATGGCGTAAACTCTCTGATGGTACTCTGGATGACACACTTCGCATCCGCTATACTTGCTACGGAAAACTCCGTAAGCAGACGAATTGCACCGGGCAGACCGGCTACACTATGCACATTCTGGATGAAATCATCGACAAGATGGTTCGCCAGATTTTCTCCCGCTTGAGAGGCATCCCCAAAGAGCAGCTTATCATCAGCCGCTATGCGAAGGAAACTGCGGAACGCAAGAATCATCTGCAAGCCCTTCAAGCAGAACGCGACAAGGCTGAAAAAGACCTGCTCGCCTTAAAAGCTGAGATTCTGGCTGTAATCAAAGGGGAGAGTGCTTTTCCGAAAGATACTCTTGCCGAGATGATTGCAGCACAGGAAAAGAAGCACACGGAGTTGGAAACTCTGTGTGAAGAAGCCAGTGCAGAACTGGAGCGAAACGCTGAATTGATGGCAAACGTATCGCAGCTGTACGAAGAATTGATTTCTTATGCAGACCTGTACGATAGTGCCAGCTTTGAAGCAAAAAAGATGATCGTCAGCCAGCTTATCCGCAGGGTAGACGTTTATCGCGGATACCAAATCCATGTGGACTTCAACTTTGATCTTGCACAGTATTGGGAGAATAGCGATGAACTTGCTTGCTGACAAACACAAAAACACCGTTGACTTCGATTTGAAATCAACGGTGTTTGTAACTCTCATTTGAGCTGATGGTGGAGATTACCGGGCTTTTTTCCAATCACGGTGACCCTCTTGCAGTCCATGCACGGCGCTCTCCCAGCTGAGCTAAACCCTCACTCGGTTGGCCTTGACAAAAAAGCACCGCACATTTCTGTGCAGTGCTTCTCTTTCTGGTGGAGATTACCGGGATCGAACCGGTGACCTCTTGCATGCCATGCAAGCGCTCTCCCGAACCACCTTGAAACGCACCCCCAGAAAAGCGTGTGTGAATGGGTATGATTTGGCGTTAATGCGCCAAATTCGGTTGAAAAGTGTTTTTCTGTCCAACAATCAGCATAGCTGCATGAGAACAATTTAGGCACAGAATTCATTTGGCTGTATTTTACAGTCGGATTTACCTGCTGTCAAGATGTTTCATATCATTCATGCCGCTAAAGTGAGTCAATACTCTTCTATTTCAAATTACATAGCGCAATTTCGACCGCCAAAATCGAAGTTGCGCTTTTTTCATTCCTCAATAATTTTTTCACCGGAGGTTTATACAATGTTTTTATCTCATTGTTGCTTTCAGCCCTTGACACAACCGTATGACCCTTGACTACTTTTACGGACAGGCCGGAGAACTCTTTTCGTTCTTCCGCATTCCAAAGGCTCTTTTTCAGGAGCAGCGATTTCAAGATCTGTCAACCGATGCAAAAACCCTGTACGGCATCCTGCTGGACCGCATGAGCCTGTCTGTGAAAAACGGCTGGCTGGACGAGCAGAACCGGGTGTTCATCATCTTCACGATAGAGGATGTCAAGAGGACATTGTGTTGCGCAGACAACAAAGTGACCAAGCTTCCCGGGAACTTGAAAAGTTCGGTCTGATTGAACGAAAACGCCGAGGGCAAGGAAAGCCAAGTTTGGTGTATGTGAAAAACTTTTCGGCAGAGTCTTCAAAGGAGAGTGTCAAGAATCGTGATAATGACGATTCTTGTGGTTCTAAAATCGCTTGTCAAGACCCGGTAAAATCACGAGGTATTAAGAAGAAAGAGAATAAAACAGAGATGAATAATACGAATCTTATCCTTTCCGACGAATCGGAGAAGATGAAGAATCGCAAACTGCTCGAAGAATATTTTTCACGCTCTTTGGAGATGGACCTTCTTCTCCGGCTCTGCCCGGACGATGAGGACACCATCTATCAAATCGTGGATTTACTGGTAGACACCTGCGCTACCAACTGCAAGCTGCTGCGCATTGCTGGGGACGATAAGCCCGCCGAGGTGGTACGCAGCCGGTTTATGAAGCTGAGCGCCGACCATATCCGCTTTGTGCTCAAGTGCCTTGCAGAGAACAGCAATCCGATCCGAAACATGAAACAATATCTGCTCGCTTCTCTGTATAACGCACCCACCACGATGCAGCTTTCCTACCAGAACCAAACCAACCACGACTTTGCGTGTGGTTCTCCGAGGAGGTGATACCCCCCCAAAGAGCCTGTCATTCAGGACTGTGCACACAGGCTTTTTTCTTTTTTGGGAAAATATTTCAAACTCGTGCAATTCCGAGGGCGGCTCATTCGTATCCAGAATGTAGCGACAAAACCGGGTGCACACCCCGGCAGTGACACACAATAAGAAGAGGAAACAATACTATGAAAAAGACGGTTTCTGTTTGCATGACGGCTGTGATGGCCCTTTCCCTGCTGGCAGGCGGTGCGGTACAGGCATACGCACTTTCGGCAGAGACGGTGGAGCCGGTTTTTGCCGTGGCTGAGGAAAACTGTATTTCCAGCAGTTGGAAACGTGCTTCCGACCCGGCACTGACCGAGAAAGTCCGCAAAGTGTTCGACAAGGCCTTTGATGGTCTGGAGGGCGTTTCCTATACGCCTGTGGCCCTGCTGGCAAGCCGCACCACCGGCTTCGGTACCCAGTACCGCATTCTGTGCAAGGCGACTGTCGTCGTACCGGGCGCACAGGAAGAGTATGTTGTGGTCACGCTGCAGCACAGCTGGCTGAGCAAAGCAGAAATTCTGGACATCGGCGATCCACTGTGCCTGACAAATCTGGACTATGAGAAAGGCGCTGTGGGCACCTGGCAGGAAGCCGAATCCCCCGCCATGACGGAGGAAGCCACGGCGGCGTTCAACGAGGCCACCGAGGGCTTTGTGGGCGTGGATTATGTGCCAGTGACCTTGCTGAGCACCCAGACCGTGGCAGGCACGAACTACCGCATCCTGTGCGAAGCAACCACGGTTTATCCGGGTGCTGAGATGCACTATGCCGTTGTAAACGTGTACGAAAGTCTGGAAGGCAATGCCAACATCATCAGCGTGACCGATGGATATGTGAGCTAAGGGAGAGTTTTTGATTCAGAAGATCCTCCGCTGCACCTTGGGTATATTCAGCGGAAACATTTATTTTGATATTGCAAACAAGCCAGACCGGTGGGTCTGGCTTGTTTGCTGTTTCACGGAGTGGGCGTGGAGGAAAAGTGCTCCGCAGCATAACCTCAAAGCTGTGGGCCTTTTTATTTGACTCGTCCCTTTCTCTGTTGTCACTCTGCCTGTATCTCCTCCACCAGCGGCAGATAGTCGGCACAGTATTTCCGGTATAGCGGCTGCACCAGCTGCCGGAAGTTCTGCATTTCTTCTTCGGGCAGCGGCAGTTCCCGGCACCCGCCTGCAAGGGCTGCTTTGCGGGCAGCTGTTTCCTCCTGTGCCCAGAGCTGGCGCTCATACTGCGCCGATGCCCGGGCGCACGCCTGCAGGGTCTGCCGGTATTCCTCCGGAAGTGCATCCCATGTGCGGCCGGAAGCCAGCTGCACCTCCGGTACGCGGCTGTGCTCATCGGCCATATAGTACCGCGCCACCTTATAGTGCTCCATGGAATAGTAGGCCGGCCAGTTGTTTTCGGCGGCATCGATCTGCCCGGTCTCAAGCGCTGAGTACACATCGCTGTACGCCGTGGTCTCCGGCACTGCGCCCAGCAGGCGGATCATGTCGATCACGATCTGCGAATCCTGCACGCGGATGGTCTTGCCTTGCAGATCGTTCAGGCTGCGCACCGGCTGACGGGCATAGAACGAGCGGGCACCCGCGTCGTACCAGCTCAGGCCCACCCTTCCCTGCGCAGCAAAGTCCTGCAAAAACTCTGTCCCGATGCTGCCGTCCAGCACGCGCCACATGTGGTCGGCATCCCGGTAGAGATACGGCAGCAGCAGTACGTTGAGCCGGGGCAGATCGTCCGTGGCCACCGAGAGCGACACACGCGCAAAATCTACGCCGCCAATGGCAAGCTGCTCCCACACTTGCTGCTCTGAGCCGTACTCGCCGTTCGCTTTGACCTGAATGACCACCTTGCCCCCGGTCTGCTGCTGCACAAGGTCCGCAAAATACTGCGCGCCCTGCGTGGTGGGGTATCCGGCGGGCTGGTTGTCGGCATAGGTCAGCACATAGTCCGGTGTAGTCTGCAGCTTTGCGGCACAGCCTGCCAGCTGCAAGGCTGCAAAGCCCAGCCCGGCTAAAAAAGTCCGTCTGCGCATGGTGTCTCCCTCCCTTTGCAGATAGTATAGCGCACAAGGCTGCCTTTGTGCAAGAGACAGGAAAAGGCAGTGCCCGCCGCAAAGCAGGTACCGCCTTTTTTAGAAGAAGAAGGGGATGTCTCAGTTACATCAGGCCCATTGCCTGCGGCAGTGCGGTAGACACTGCCGGGATAAAGGTGACCAGCAGCAGGCCGCCGATGATGGCCACATAGTACATAAGCATGTACGGCATGACCTTGGAAAGCGAGGTGCGGCCCACCTTGATGCCCACGAACAGTGCGTTGCCCACAGGCGGGGTGATGTTGCCGATGCAAAGGTTATACACGAGGATCAGACCGAACTGGATGGTGCTCATGCCAAAGCTCTGGCAGATGGGCAGGAACAGCGGGGTGAAGATGAGGATGGCCGGGGTCACATCCATAAAGGTGCCGGACACCAGCAGGATCACGTTCATGATGAGCAGGATGATGTACTTATTGCTGGTCAGGCTCAGCAGGGCTGCTGCAACCGCATCCGGGATCTGCAAAAAGGCCATGACCCAGCCCAGAATGTTGGAAACGCCCACAAGGAACACCACCATGCCGGACATCTTGGCAGAGTCCACGATGATCTTCCACAGGCTCTTCAGGTTGATGGAGCGGTAGCAGAAAGCCAGCACCAGCGCATAGACGACCGCGATGGCAGAGCCTTCGGTGGCAGAGAACACACCGCCGATGATGCCGCCGATGACCACGATGATCAGGGAGAGCGAAGGCAGAGCGCGCAGGGTGCAGATGCCGAGATTTTTCCAGTCAAACTTACCGGGGGTGCCTTTATAGCCCAGCTTGACCGCCAGCAGCACGCCCACCACGCAGCAGCACAGCGCCCAGATGATGCCGGGAATGTAACCGGCCATGAACAGCGCAGCCACAGAGGTGCCGCCGGATGCCAGCGAGTAGGTAATCAAGGCGTTGGACGGCGGGATCAGCAAACCGGAGCAGGAGGAAGCGGCGTTGGTGGCAGCGGTCACGGCAGGGTCGTAGCCCTGCTCGTCGGCACCATCGCGGATCATGGAGCCAACAGCAGCAGCCGCAGCGGATGCAGAGCCGGAGATGGCACCAAACAGGGCGTTGGTGCCGATGTTGGTCACCAGCAGTGCGCCGGGCATCTTGCCCAGAATGGCCATGACGAAATCCACCAGACGCTTGGCGATGCCGCCCTGATTCATGATGTTGCCGGCCAGAATAAAGAACGGGATAGCGGTCAGGCTGAACTTGCTCATGCCCACAAAGGTGCGCTGGGCAGCGGTCAGCACGGCAACATTCAGATCAATGGAAGAAAGGATGGCAGTCAGAGAAGAGACTGCAATGGCGTACGAGATGGGCACGCCAAGGAACAGCAGCACCAGCAGCACTGCCAGAATTACGAGTAACGCTTGAATTGCCACAGCTTAGTCCTCCTTATTTTCCTTGTCGGCATCGGCAGCCATTTCGGCTTCCACCTTTGCAAAGTCTGCATCCTCCGGGGTATCCAGACAGATGGAGCCGTTGGCGATGCCGATAATGTTCAGCACGGAATACACCAGAATGATCACGCCGCAGATGGGCATGACCCAGTAGAACACGCCCACGGCTACGCCCAGCGAGGAGGTCTGCTGTCCCATAGCCAGCTGGGACACCTGAAAACCGCCGAACACCAGAATGGTCGCGGAGAAGATGAAGGCGATGACCTCGGCAAAGATGTGGAACGCCTTGCGCATGGTGGGGTTGAACCGGTCCACCAGCACGGGGATGTTCATGTGGCCGCGCTCGCCGGAGACGATGGTGGCACCCAGCATGGTGCTCCAGCCGAACAGATAACCCACCAGTTCCTCCGACCATGTGGAGGGAGAGTTGAAGATATAACGTACAATGACCTGATAGGTGGTCAGCACCACCATGACCGTCATGCTCAGACCTGCCAGCAGGTTGAGCACCTTGTTCAGGGTATTTCTCAGTTTTTCCATGATGCTCCTCCTCAGTCCGCAGTATGGGCAGCGTTGTGCTGCTGGATCAGGTCATAAATGGGCTGCAGTTCCGGGTTTGCTGCCAGCACGGAATCGTGCAGGGGGGCCATAGCCTCCTGAAACGGTGCAGTGTCCGGGTAAATAAAGTTGACGTGCTGCTCGTTCTCGGCCTTATCTTTCGCCTCAGCCACAGCATCCTCCCAAGCATCCTGCTCGGTGCGCTTCACGATCTGGAAGCCCTCTTCAAAGATCGCGCGCTCCTCGTCGCTGAGTTCGTTCAGGAAGGCGTAGTTTGCCACCAGCAGGTCCGGCACCATCTGGTGCATATCGTAGGAGTAATACTTGCAGATATCGCCGTGACCGTTATCGGTCAGAGCCAGCTCGTTGTTCTCGGCACCATCCAGAATACCGGCCTGCAGTGCGGTGTACACATCGCCGAAGCCCATGGGCGTAGCGGTGCCGCCCAGCAGACGCATCATTTCCACGTTGGTGGGCGACTGCTGCACGCGGATCTTCAGACCCTTCAGGTCGGAGGGCTGGTTGATGGGGGTCTTGATGGTGTAGAAGTTGCGGGTGCCGGCATCCAGCCATGCCACTGTTTCCAGACCGGCCTTGGAAGTGGTCTTGAAAATGGGGTCTGTCACTTCGGGGTCGTCCATCGCCTCGTGGTAGGCTTCTACGCTGGAGAACAGGTAAGGCAGGTTGAAGATCTGGTATTTGGCACTGAAGGTCTCCATGATGGCAGTGGATGCCACTACAAAGTCGATGGCACCAGTCTGGGTCAGCTGCACCATTTCGGTCTGGGAGCCCAGCAACTCGCTGGGGTACACCTCCACACGGTACTTGTCGCCCAGCTTCTCGTTGATGTAGTTGGCAAAGGCTTCCAGTCCCAGATGATCCGGGTGGGTCTGGGACTGCACATGGCCGATGCGCACGATCTTGCGGTCGTCACCGGAGCCGGCACCGCAGCCGGTAAGCATCATGCTGCTGGTCAGTGCCGCTGCGCCCATCAGCGACAGAAACGTTCTTCTCTTCATGAATGGCATCCTCTCTTTTCGCATTTTTTCTATGATTTTATTTTAACAACTCGTTCATTTTTGCGAAACCGGATTATTTTGTGAAACGCAGTACGATTTTGTCTTTGTTGTATCCAAGTACAATTTTTGTGTTTTTTGGACGAAAGAAACTGGCAAAAATAAAAAAGCACTCGTTCCTCTCCTGCTGACAGGCAGGAAAGAACGAGTGCTTCCTATATATCCGATTTATCCCTGTACCGCTTTTTCCGCTGCGGTTATGCGGTATTCCGAAGGGGTCTGGCCGGTCAGGCGCTTGAACACCCTTGTAAAATAGTTGGCATCACTGTAACCCACAGCAGCGCCGATATCCTTCAGGCTCAGGCGCGGGTCCAAAATCAGCTGGCGCGCCTTGTTCACCCGGTATTCGTTCAGGTAGGCCGAAAAATTTACCTTAAAGCACTGCTTGAACAACTTGCAGAAGTAGGCGTCCGAGTAGCGCAGCGCAGCGGCGGCATCCTGCATGGAGATATCCTCCCCATAGTGGGCATCGATAAAGCGGCTGATCTCGGCACGGATGATGGCGGTACGCATATCCTCGTCCTCTTCCCGGCGGAGGGGCTCTGCAGGCGCAGGGGGCTGTGCCGGGCGGGCAGGCAGCGGCACCGACACCTGCCGGATGGCATCCTCCACCGCGAATACCAGTTCCTGCTCGTTGTAAGGCTTGAGCAGATAGTCCATCGCCCGTACAGAGATTGCCTGCCGTGCATAGTCGAACTTATCAAAGCCGGTCAGGAACAGGATGGCGCAATTTCTGTCTGTTTCTCGGATCTTGCGCGCCACCTCCAGCCCAGTGAGACCCGGCATTTCAATGTCCAGCACAGCCACCTGCGGCGCTTCGCGGGCAAAAACTTCCAGAGCCTCTCTGCCGTTTTTTGCTTCATACAGGCAGATCAGATCTCCCAGATACTTCTGCAAAGTCCGGCACAACACCTTGCGCTCAATCAATTCATCCTCTGCCACCAGCAATTTGCACTTCACGAGAGCGTCTCCTCCTTTTTTTCCGGTTGCTGCGTCTGCGGGAGCTCAAACCGCACCACAGTACCGCAGTCTGCGCGGCTGTATATCTGCATTTTTCCGCCCGGATACAGCATCCCGATGCGACGGGAAATATTGCCAAGGCCAATGCTGCGGCCGGTCTGTTCGCTCTGGGCAATTTTAGTTTGCACAGCGTCCAGTTCCTCTGGGGTCATTCCCCTGCCGTTGTCTGCAACTGTGAGCACCAGCGCCTTGCCCTGCATCCATGCCCGCAGCAGGATGCGTCCGCCTTCCTCGCGGGACTTGAGCCCATGCGAGTAAGCGTTTTCCACCACCGGCTGCAGCATAAAGGACGGCACCAAAACCGCCGCAGGCTGCACCCGGATGCTTTTTTCTACGGCAATGCGTCCATCGAACCGCATCTGCTGCAAATAAATGTAGTCCTCCAGCCCGTCCAGTTCCTCCTCCAGCGTGATCTGCTGGCGCTTGGTGCGCAGGTTGTGCCGGAACAAACTGCCCAAATGCACGATCATCTGGTCGGTGGTGGCAGCATCCTCCAGCCGCGCCATGCAGGAGATCATGTTCAGGGTGTTGAACAGAAAATGCGGATTCACCTGACTTTTGAGCACCTCCAGCCGGGTGTGCTCCAGATCCTTTTCCAGTGCAAGGTTCCGCACCTCTTCCCGGTGCAAAGCCTGCTGGGTAGTCAGTTGCTGCGCCATGGCGTGCTTCATCTGGTTGAAAGTTCCCGTCAGCCGCCCCACCTCATCGCTGCTTTTCACCGGAAGATCCGGGCTTGAAAGATCCCCCTCGGCAATGCTGCGGGAGGCCTGTGCCAGCCGCAGCAGCGGACGCACCACCGCGCGGCTCAGCACCCGGATGAGCAGCAGCATCAGCGCGGCTGCCGTTAGGAACAGCCCCAGATACAGCCACGGCAGATGCCGGATGTGAGCCGCCGTGCTGCTGTAAAGGGCGTTTTCCTGTTCCAGTGTGGCCTGTGTCAGACGTAGCGCATACTCGGCAAGGTAGTCCTGCAGTGCCATCACATGGTACATCTGTTCAATATAGCTATCTGCCGAGGGGGAAAGCTGCAAAAAAGCATCCCGCTCCTGCCGGTACCCCGCGTACCCTTGCAAAAGGTTCCATGTACGGGCATAGCGCTCCTCGCCGATGCGGGCATAATCGAAGGGCAGGGCCGCAAGGCTCTGCTCGGCAGCAGCGCAGGCAGCGGCATAGGCCTGCTCCGTTTCAGAAGTAGGCTGACGCACATAGCGTGCAAAGGCCTGTGCTTCGTCCTTGAGGGCGTTCTGCACTGTGTAGCAGACGGCGTTGTCGGCCAGCAGCATATCAAAGGAGCGTACCGTCCACTGACCTGCCATGATAGCAATGCCGGTGGAAAGCATGGTGACCAGCAAAATTGCGGCAAGCCATGCCGTGACCTTGCGGCGCAGGGATATACCGCCCTGCGCGGTTTTGTTCCGTGCCATACGCTTTCCCTCCTGTCCTTGCAGCACCCAGCCTTTTTTATAAGTATAATGATCTCCCGGAAAAAGTGCAACTGCAAAAAAGCACCGGTTTTCGCAAGGGAGCCGATGCTTGCAGGCAATATTCCTGTGACCAACGATGACCCCAATCGCCGTTACACCGTTATTAACGGTTATCCTGTCGTTCTCAGTTTTGCAAAAGAACCCGTCTTTGATCGTATCCGTGACATTCTGCTCGCCACCAGCTATACCAAGACAACTAGCTGACATCGTGGACGAGGACAAAAGAACGCGCTATACTGAGGATGGCAGTGGTATTCGGGACAATCCATGAACCACTACCAATCGTTCTTTGATAACCGAATATCGTTTATCCTCGCTTTTATAGCGAAAGTGAGGAACCCCCTATGACTGAAAATAAAAACCGTGTCTGCTGCCTGTACCGTGTGTCCACTGACAAGCAGGTGGATTTCAACTCGAACCACGAAGCAGACATTCCCATGCAGCGCAAGGCGTGTCACAAGTTTGCTGAAGCAAAGGGCTGGGTCATCGTCCATGAAGAACAAGAAGAGGGCGTGTCTGGCCACAAAGTCTGCGCAGAAGCCCGTGACAAGCTGCAAATCATCAAGGAATACGCCCGAAAGGGCAAGTTTGATATTCTGCTGGTGTTCATGTTCGACCGCATCGGACGCATCGCAGATGAAACACCATTTGTCGTAGAATAGTTTGTACGAAACGGCATCCGGGTATGGAGTACCCAAGAGGGTGAGCAGCGATTCGACAACCACACTGACAAATTGCTGAACTACATCCGCTTCTGGCAGGCAGACGGCGAAAGCGAAAAAACTTCTGTCCGTACCCGTACCAGCCTGCGGTAGCTTGTGGAAGAAGGGCACTTCAAGGGCGGCAGTGCGCCATATGGTTATGACCTTGTGAAAAGTGGCCGCATCAACAAGCGCAAGCACGAACTGTATGAACTGCACATCAACGAGCGTGAAGCTGCCGTAGTTCGGATTATTTTCGATAAGTACGTGCATGAAGGCTATGGACCGCAGCATATCGCAACTTATCTGAATGATAACGGCTACCGCGCAAGGTCTGGGAAATGCTGGCATCCGGCAAGTATCCGTGGAATGGTTCGGAACCTGACCTATACAGGCGTTCTCCGCTGTGGGGATGCCCATTCGGAATTGCTGCAAGAGTTGCAGATCATCCCAGCGCAGCAGTTTGAAGCCGCCCAGCGTATCCGTGAAAATCGTTCTAACCGTGCAGCACAAGAATCCGAATATCGCGTTCCGCTGAACATTCACGGACAATCTCTGCTTTCGGGCAATGCTTATTGTGGACATTGCGGTGCAAAGCTGACCTTGACTTCCAGCCGGAAGTGGCGCAAGCTCTCCGATGGAACACTGGACGATACGCTCCGTGTCCGTTATACCTGTTACGGAAAGCTCCGTAAGCAGACCGGCTGCACCGGGCAGACGGGTTATACGGTACATATTTTGGATGAAATCATTGATAAGTCAGTCCGTCAGATTTTTTCCAAAATGAGGGGTATCCCGAAAGAGCAGATCGTTACAAAACGCTACGAAAAAGAAACTACGGAGCGCAAAAACCATCTGCAAGACCTGCAAACGCAGCGAGACAAGGCCGAGAAAGACCTGCTTTCGCTGAAAGCCGAAATTTTAGCCTGCATCAAAGGCGAAAGTGTGTTGCCGAGAGAAACCCTTGCCGAAATGATTACAGAGCAAGAAGAGAAACTCAAGGAACTGGAAGACCTTTGTGAATCTGCCAGTGAGGAACTGGAGAGAACAGCAGAGCTGATGGATAAAGTGTCGAGGCTCTATGATGAGCTGATTTCCTATGCTGACCTGTACGACAGTGCCAACTTTGAAGCGAAGAAGATGGTTGTCAACCAGCTGATCCGCAGGGTAGACGTTTATCGTGGCTATCAGATCAACATCTCGTTTAACTTCGATCTCACTCCTTACATTGAGGGGGAGTGATACGTCCGCCTGCAAAACAGTCGGGCATCGAACAAGCATTTTCAGAAACAACGAAACAGCAAGAATTGGGGGTTGCCGTCCATGTGCCTGCAAAATCAGGCATTTGGATGATTTTCAGTGCGACCTCCAAGAAAGCAAAAAGAAAAGCACCGTACTTCAAACGAAATACAGTGCTTTTTTGGTGGAGAATAGCGGGATCGAACCGCTGACCTCTTGCATGCCATGCAAGCGCTCTCCCAGCTGAGCTAATCCCCCATAAAATCCAAGAAGCGAACCTCTTGGATGGAGTTTTTTGTTGGGAATTTGATTGTCGCAGGACTATCTGACTGGGGGTGTGTTTTGATACCAACCGGGCTCCCAGCTGAGCTAAACCCCCAGATGTTTGTCCTCGTGCCTGACGACGTGTGTAATTATACCAGCCGGAGGGGCGCTTGTCAACAGGTTTTTGAAAATTTTTTGCAGCAAAAGATCCCCGCAGGGCGTGTGCCCGGCGGGGATCGAAAAGCGGGAAAGTGCTCTTTTTTGAAAAACTACGCCTTAGCGTGCCTGACGGTCAAAGATCTGCGGAGCCACGCGGCACAGCAGCACGGCGGCCACCATGGTGAGCAGGGTCTCGGGCAGCATATAGCTGCCGTTGTAGGTCAGGCTGTAAGTCCATGCGGCGAGACCATCATTCAGGTTGCCCCAGACCAGCACGCCGGACAAGAAGCTGCACATAAAGCGCAGGAAACCGGCGGCAAAGGTACCCACGGCTACGCCCACGGTGCGGTTCTTGAAGGGGCGGGCGAACAGCTCGGCCAGACCCAGTGCCATAAAGGCCAGCACATAGTCCAGCAGCACCTCACCGAGGAAGTAGAGGAAGGTGGAAGCGGGAGGAGGGTAGAAGCCCATGATCATTTGCAGGCAGGAGTTCACGAAACCGGTGAACAGGCCCCACTTTGCGCCGTGGCGGAAGGACACCAGCACAAAGGGCAGCATGCTCAGCAGGGTAATGCTGCCGCCGTTGGGCATGGTGAAGAACTTGATGTTGGAAAGCACCGTGCCAATAGCGATCATCAGGGCGCATTCCACCAGAATACGGGTCTTGGAATAGGTTTTGGACATGATGAAAAAATTCCTCTCTCATAGTAGTACACAAAAACAAAATGCGCCTGCCGACAGCAGACGCATGGAGGTTTGTTGAACGTACCGGACAGTTCCGCAAACTCCCTACGCCGGCATTGCCCGGATCAGGTAAAGGGTACTCCGCGCGATGCGGATCTCAGCCTTACGGCACCCCTGTTTTTATGTCCGCCCACAGTATACGCGCCGGGGGACAAAATGTCAAGCCCGCAGACATATTCCGCCCCGGCGGCGCGTATGTTATACCATTGCAAAGCTGGAACGCAGGGAGGCGGGATATGAAAGCCGATCCGGAACAGCGCGCCGTGCAGCTGGGCGAGTACATTGCCGCCCACAACGCCACGGTGCGGGCAGCGGCGGCTGCGTTCGGGTGCAGCAAGTCCACCGTGCACAAGGACGTTGCCGTGCGGCTGCGCAGCATCAGCCCTGCGCTGTACGGGCAGGTGCGTGCCGTGCTGGCGCGCAACAAGGCCGAGCGTCACCTGCGGGGCGGGGCTGCCACCCGGCGCAGATACAGCCGCCGCTAAACCCCAAAAAGACCGCTGCATTGTGCAGCGGTCTTTTTTGAGCCACTTTTTCATGGAGGGCGCAGCGAAAAGCGGCTGCTTTTATCCCCCGGTGTGGAACTGCTGCAATGCGCCTTTTTCCAGCCGGCTTACCTGTGCCTGACTGATGCCGATCTCCTGCGCCACCTCCATCTGGGTCT
>OHDA01000287.1_pt1 | contig 31139 bp, 20 predicted proteins | sample 1566881 | NCBI WGS metagenome assembly OHDA01 (sample SAMEA3879585, study PRJEB24766) | human gut metagenome | biome: human-associated habitat; feature: feces | place: USA | collected 1985/1987
GCGTAAGGTGACTGAAATTCTTTCTCCCGCTCTCGGCATATTGCGCCGATACAAGCCTGTTGAGCCCGTCGTAACCGTAAGTGTAGGAGCGCTGTATCCTGTCGGCTCCCTTCCATTCCATGCCGGAGATATTTCCCGAATACAACGGCGCCGACCCCGAAGCATATTTCAGCGTCATGGCCATTGAACCGGACACCGTTGCAATCGACTTAACCGCTCCGTTTGTGAGATATGAATAACTGACAGTCTCGGTGTTCTCCCCGCGCATATCCTTAAGGATAACCGACGCCGTGCGCCCGATGCCGTCGTATACGGTAATACTCCGCGCCATCCCGACATCATTTACCGAAGTAGTCACCGAAGTCTGCCTCTCGAAATCATCATAAGTGTAGGCCAACGCCAATTTCTCCACAGAGCTGTCAGGCGCAAACCGTTGCGTCACCGTAGTAATAGGCAATCCCGAAGTAGAGTAAGAGACATTCTCCCTGACCGCCACCCCCTGCGCATCGACGCTGACACTCTCGGCCACGCGTTCACGGCTGTCATAACCGAAAACTTTGGCGACATACCTCCCGGATGCCCCGGCAGTCCCGACCGAGCCGTCGAAATCGGCCGCCGAGTTAACCCTCGACAACGTCGCGGTAAGCAGCCCGCGGTTATTGCCGCGCTTCACAGTCAGCGGACTCGCCGACAGCACCGAGTCAATCCCCGCACAGCACGCCTCCGAACGGAACCCATAGTCATCGTAATAGTACGCTTTGTCGACGACGGCTTGCGTCAGCGACAGGCTTACGCCGTAACCGGCATGGCGACCCGACAAAGTCTGAGTGCGCATAGCGTACGGGCGTATATTCCTGACACCGTCCATCAGTTGCGTCGTAGCCAAAACTTCCCCCTCGATGGCTCGCCGGCCATACGGGTCGTCGATGGCGAACCCGGTGACACCGCGGGCGCGCTGCTCCCCGTCCTGAGTGAAAATCAGCCGCCCCGCCGCATCATGGCGGTATATTACAGGCTCCGTTCCCGCCATGCGCCGTTCGGTGAGCAGCAACCGGTCGTCATATCTGTACCAGTCGGCATAACCGCGCAAGGTGGCGTCGGAAGAAATATCGTAGGCCGTCCCTTCGGCGGTAAGGACTGACGATGCAAGCGGCTGAAGCACCAACGCAAGATCCCCCGCATCGTTATAAACCGAGTAAGTGTCGGCATTCGCGCCACCCGTCACCGCGCGCGACAGCACTACCTTCCCCGAAAAATCGGTGAAAGCGAGCGTCCTGCGCCCGTCGCCGTCAGTCGTTTCGGCAATAGCCAGCGTACCTTTCGCGTAATACCCGTCGCAGACAAGCGAATTGCCGTCCACACGGTATTTCCGGCAGCGGTACAGCGCCTCGCCGTCGTCGCCTGCGTTAAAACGGTAGTCCGACCGCACAGGGTGTGCGGCGAATTCCTCTCCGCCGATAGTGACGGTACGCACACGTTCGTCATTCCCAGGCATGTATCCGTACCGCCGCACCGCTTCGCTGTCACCGTCGTAAGCCGCTGCAACACCCGTCGCAATCCAATCCGGATTGCTGTCGGGATTGTCGCAGCTGACCGGTAGATATTCACTCAGTTTCCGCCCCAAGATGTCATATTTCGTGATATTGACAATGGAACTTCCACCGGTTTTACCCTCAAGCACCTTGTTGCCGAAAGCATCGAAACGCACAATATCGGTAACCGTGTTGCCGTTTGCTCCGGTATGCGATGTCTCGATCTTGTTGATATTGTCGGTGCCATACTGGCTGTAGCTGTAGGCCGTTACATTTTCCCCGGCAGAAGTCACGGAAACAAGTCTCCCGCCACTATATCCGTAGGTGGTCACCATGCCGGAGGGTGACTCTATCCGTGTATATCCCACAAGGGGAGAGTATTCATATTTAGTGGTGAAATTCCCGTCAGCGGTGACCTGCTCCAGGAATGTCCCCGAGCCGCCCCATCTGTAGCTGTTCTTACGTCCGTTAAATCCGGTTGTCGCTGTCGGATTGCCGTAACGGTCATAACCGGTTATACTCACGGAGTCGGTAAGGACGGAACCCTGCGCGGCACATACCAGCGACGACAGCTGCAGCCCGCCGCTTCCTGCCCCGAAATCGGCATAATTATAGCGCTTTTCGAGCATGAACGCTCCGTGTCGGTAGATCTCCTTGACCGGCATCGATATGCGCCCTCGTGCGGTGGCCTGTGCGAGCAGTCCCCTCGGAGCATTGCACGAATACAGGTAGTCGGTCGAATACACATCGCCCCCGCACGATTTGCTTATCCTGCTGATGAGGTTGTAGCGGCCCGTTATCGAGGTTATTTCTCCCGTATGCACGCGGGTGCTGTCAACCTCAAATATATAGCCTGTGCCTTTCGGCGCATTTGAGTGTGAGGTGTGGTTGTTGTATTCATATGCTGTCACTACTGTGCGCGAATTGCCGTAACAGTCATATTCCGTAGTCAGCACGCTGTCGCACCATGATTTGCAGGTGGCAACTGTGATAGGGAAATAATTGAAATCATCGATGGTCTTGTAATTTTCGGTTGGATATCCTAAGATTGTAGAATCGATGGTGCGTACAAGTGGCGTGGAGTAATATCCGGTTGTGTATACCTTTTCCTCACCGGATGAATAAATATAATCGGTCACACGCAGTGGACGCTGCGGCATTCCGCAACTGTCTGAGACCCATTCTGTCTTCTGTATCAGCGGAGCTTTCTCTTTGAATGTCTGCCTGAAGTATCCTCCGATTAGCTTGAATGCCAATAGTCTGTTATATGCACTGACAAATTCCGGCGTGGCTGATACCATGATGCCTGTCCCGCAATAGCGGCTGCTGTTATTCTGAGATTCCGTCAAACTTACCTTGCCGTCGCAGATATAGGGAGATTTTACCGTAGTGATGTCAAATACATAATCGGTCATTATCGGACAGTCAATTCCTGTGCCTGTGACCTTTTCGCTCACATTCCCGTAATATATTGTAGACTCCTCCATTATATCCCCCGGCATGAGGCTCGAAGTGCCCAGCACAGCGTTTGTGGTGCAATAGTTGATTAATGGGGTTGTCATTCCTGTGTATATCATGCTTATTACCCCCGACAGTCCGATAAATGAAGACAATCCAATATTACTGAAATCTATTGTCGATATACCGTTGGAGTAGGAGTATTCTTTGACGCGGATATTGCCCGTGGTATGGTCGGTAGTTTGCTCCCGTTTTATCCTTAGGCCGGGAGCAATGTCATATTCCGTGCCGTCGAATTTGAACTTCTGCGCGGCCTTGTTTACCTCGTATGTGAATTCCGTCGTCGCTCCGGCGTATGTGGTAAATGATTTCAACGACTTTGACTGCATCGCGTTGAAATCAGGTAGCCGATACTCTGAAATCACTATATGTGCCCATTGAGGAGATGCTTGTTTGTCGATATCCTCATTTTGGTTGGTTGTAATATCTTCTAAATCTCCGGGGAAAATAATATGTCCGATAGAGTCACGTGGTTCTTCCGGAATTTTTACATCAAGAATGCTTTCGGTAGGATAGGTTTTGCCCTCCCGATAATTGTTGTATCCGAAAATATCACGGTTGCCCATATATGCCCCGGCGCTGTAATACTCGAACGTAGCGCCGTCTGTCTCTTTGCCGTCAGAGCTTATAGTCACTTTCTTCAGCAGCGCGATGTCGTGCTTTGTTTTGCTGTCATATTTTGTGTAGTCGAACGCCACGCGTCTCACCTCCTTGCCGTCAGGTGCATTGACAGTAAATCCTTTTACTGGTTCCTGTGCGGCGTCAATGAAATTTATGGTTCCGGCACGACTCGTTATGCGGCTTAGACCGTGACGGTTTGAATATGTGTATTTATGTTGGTTTGTACCATCACGGCGTGTGGGATAAGATATATGCACGGGGCTTGTATCCTTACTGTTTGCCGCCAAGGTGCTTGGAGAAGATGACGGATAGCGCTGGCGCGAAGCCATGTCGACGTATTCAAATGTTATCGAGTCGGTCTTCGACGGATTTATGATGCGTCCCAGTCTCCATTGGCATGTTATGTTCTCATAATTGGGGAAATACGGTTTCCCGTCGAGTATCATCGGGATGAATTGATACGATACGGTTTCCGTCACGTCATATACATATTCCGTGCCGTCGGGTACAATAATTATGAAGGTTCCCTCATCAGGATTGATAATCTTGACATCGGTTTCGGGCAATTGAACTATTTTCCCGTCTTTGATTATGAACGTACCGCTATAGCTTCCTGCCCGGTAGTTGTAGCGGTCATAGTCACTGTCGGCTGTATAATGGTCGAGCGCGGTCAGGTATTCCAGTGTAGGTGTGCCTGACGGAATATTCACTGCGCCGTCCGCTCCGTCGGGACGACCCACGATACGGCGTGATACCGTACCTCCGCACTGTAGATCCCAGCTTACACCCACCGGGCCGTCCTCGTCGTCGACTTTCACACCGCCTGTGGTGTAGCAAATCGACACCGGCAGTGACATATCTCTGCAATTCAGCGTGTACAACGGCATTGTAATCGATGCCTGTCCGGTGGAGTGATTGACCGAATGCTCCGTATGGCGGCACAATGCGGCTGCCTCCACCGACGGCAAAGACACAATATCGCCTCCCGAACGAGGTGCGCGGAATGTGCCGTCATCGGCAGCGTTGCCTGAAACGCAACTTATCATTACCATGAAGAGCACTGTGACTGCATGTCGGTAAGTCGTGACTTTTCCCATATGTGATTATTTTGTCGGTGTTAAGGCAAATATATTTAGTCTGTCAGATTGGATTGATTGCGGCTGATATACTTCTTGTATGAAACAGTTCGGTCAGGATATTGCTCCGTGATTATATACCATCCTGTCGGGAGTCCGTAGTCAATAGTCCCGGCCATCTCCTCCGGCGCATATTTCCTGAGTGTTTTTCCTCCGAGGTCGGTTATTATGATTGATTGCAAATCCGAGCCGGGTGCCGGCTCTATGGTCTGGCTTCTTTTTTTGCGCGTTTTTTCCTGTTGCGGTATTCTGACGGTCGATAGTGTCGCCGATTCATAGTCGCCGTTCCATCCCTCATATTTCCTCCATTCCACAATTGGGAACTGTCTGTCCGAAGCCATCCAGCGTATATCGGCATAAGTCGCGGTTTTCCCGCTGCCGGCATTCCCTTGCGGACAGAAACTGTAGCGGGCGATATGCATTACGGTTTCTTTTAGCGTGTCGCCTTCTGCCGTAATAATCATCCCCCCTGGTCGAGCCGAATATGTCGATGATATTTGATATGATTGTGAGGCTCCGTTGGCGTGCACTATCGTCAGTGTGTCGGTTTGTGATATGTTGTCTGCCGGCGCATTGGCCGGTGTGGCGTGATAGGGCACACCTTCATTAAAATTAAGTCCGTATAATCTTGATGCGATGCCTTTCAGCCGTATGATTCCGTTATTCGCGGAAAACCATTCCGTTTCATTATCATTGCGGCGCTCGATAATCGTGTCGCCGTAGATTCTGTATTCTACTGTTTGCTTTTCTCCGTCGTTGATATGCGAGAAATCAAGTACCGGAGTCTCTTTCGCCGTTCCTATGTCATGTACCTCAACAGCAGTTGCATGGCCGTTCGGTAAACTGAAATAATCGGTGATATCAATACGTTCATCGGCATATTCGTCAGTTTCGGCTGATGAAACCGCACTGAATGCAACCAATATGCATCCGGCTGTGATGATTGTCCTGAGGGGAAATCTTCTCCATTTTTGATGAGGGGTGCGTCGGTAGGTAATAAAGTCCATGGGAGAGAATGTTGAAAAATCAGGTATCGGTTTATTCCCAAATATAATAAATCTTGAGCCGATTTGCAAATTTTTTTAACAAAATCTTGTAGATTATTTGAATTTAAATCAAATTTGGATTAGGCATTTTTATGCAGGAAGAATATACAGGTATGATATTGCCGTGAAATCGTAATATTGTCCATTGATTTACGGGATTTATCCATTTTTAATGTTGGTCGGCGGCGGTAAATTTGCGGCGTATTATACATTAAGACAAATCTACATTAAAAATCTATATTAATCGACATTAACAACCTATATTAACAAACCTGCATTACGATATTTATCATGAAAAAGTTATTGTGCATGCTGCTGGCAATGGCGGCGCCTATGGTGCCGCTGGCGGCGAAAAACTACGTTGTCAAATCGCCTGACAAGGATTATAGACTGACAGTGACGGCCGGTGAAGGCTCTACCTCATATTCGGTCGATTACAAGGGCAAGACTATTATAAACAGGTCGGTCATCGGGCTTCTTGAAGCTGACGGACGCCGGATAGGCGACGGTGCCGTGTCATCCACCGAAAAATCCTCCCACAAGGGCAGTGTCGACGTCGTTGTCGGCAAAAACGACACTCTCGCCGATAATTACAATCAGCTTACACTCGTCTACGACGGCGGCGATTACCGCCTCACGCTGCGTGCCTACGACGAGGGCGTGGCATATCAGTGGACTCTCAATTATCCCGGTGAACTGACCGTGGCCAATGAGCTTTTCGAGGCCGATTTCGGAAACGAGCCGGTAAAGGTGCATTTCCCTCAGTGCGAGACGCGCACATGGACGGAATGGGACCTCAAACATCAGCCCCACGAAATCAATCAGGCATACCGTAACTTCGAGCGTGAATATATACGTTACGAAAGTATTGACGCTATCCCCGACAGCGCTATCAGTACGAGTCCGGCGCTCTTCACCCTCCTCGGCGGAAAGGTGCGTGTCGCTGTCACCGAAGCCAATGTCTACGACTATCCCGGTCTCTACCTCCAGCCTGCCGGAGGCGAGAAGATACGCGGCCATTGGGCGGCTTTCCCCAAAACGGTGCTCGATGGCGATACAATCAACGGCAAGCAGTTCTATTCCACCCACCTGGTGGAGACGCGTGAGGACTTCATAGCGCGTATCAGCGGCAAGCGCTCCCTCCCCTGGCGTGTAATCATCGCCTCCGACCGCGATGCCAACCTGCTCAACAACGAGCTTGTCTACCTCCTTGCCGACCTCTGCGAAATCGAGGACACATCCTGGATTAAGCCCGGTGCAAGTGCCTGGGAATGGTGGCATAAGGCCATGCTCGACGGTGTTGATTTCCCCGTAGGCAATAAAAACCTGTCGCTCGAACTTTACAAATATTACGTCGACTGGGCTTCGGAAAATGGCGTACCATACATGACGCTCGATGCCGGCTGGTCGGAAAGCTACCTCGCCGAACTGTGTGACTACGCGGCCAAAAAGGGTGTCGGCATATTCGTATGGACATGGGCAAGCTGTCCGCTCGAAGCTCCCGGCGACTGGATCAAAAAGATGAAAAGTCTGGGTGTGACGGGCGCGAAAATCGACTTCTTCGAACGCAACGATCAGGTGGCGATGCGCTGGCAGCGTCAACTCGCACGCCGCTGTGCCGACGAAAAGATGCTTGTACTGTTCCATGGCTGTCCCGTGCCTTCGGGTCTTGGCCGCACGTTCCCCAACGTGCTCGGCTATGAGGCCAACCGCGGTCAGGAATGCAACTTCTGGGACCGCACCATCTCGCCCCGCCATCACTGCACATTCCCCTTCATACGCCTGCTCGTCGGTCCGACCGACTTCACTCCCGGCTCGCTCCGTCAGGCCACCGACGCTGATTTCCGTCCGCAGGATATTGACAACACACCCCCCATGTCGCAGGGTACCATAGCTCAGGAAATGGCACTCTTCGTAGTTCTCGACCAGTGGATTGCCACAATATGCGACTCTCCGACAGAATATGCAAAATATCCCGAACTCGAACGCTTCGTGACCCAAGTGCCCGTGACATGGGACGAAACGCTTCCGCTCGACGGTGAAGTCGGCGAACATATCCTTATGGCCAAACGCAACGGCGACCAATGGTACATCGGCGCCATGACCTCCGACTCCCCCCGCAGCTACAACGTGAAACTCGACTTCCTCCCCAAAGGTAAAATTTTCGACGTTGAAATCATAGCCGACAGCGCCGACTCCGAGTCCCATCCGCGCCATTACGACATAGTCAAACGCTCGGTTAGCCGCGGCGACACCCTCCCCCTCGCTCTCGTAAAAGGCGGAGGCGCCGCAATCCGCCTCACGCCCCGCAAATAGGCGGACTCCCCCAGCGCTGTTTACTTAAGCATAGAGTGGGGCGGGGGCGTCTCGCCCCAGTGGTAACTTTCAGTGTGTAAGAATAATACCATGGGGGCGAGACGCCCCCGCTCCTATGCTCCGCCCCCGCTGAATAAATATTATTTATTGTCTCTCGAAGAGTTTATGCTTTAGGCGGTTTCAGTTGAGGTGGAGGGGAGTGTAGGGCATGTCCCAGGCTTCGGCTACGGCTTCGAAGGTGATTTTGCCGTCGACTATGTTTACGCCGTCGGCGAGTCCTTTGTCGGCTTTGCATGCGTCGCGCCAGCCCATGTCGGCCAGACGGAGCGTGTAGGGGAGGGTGGCGTTGGTGAGCGCCATGGTCGAGGTATAGGGCACGGCGCCCGGTATGTTGGCTACAGCGTAGTGTATTATGCCGTCGACTTCATAGACGGGGTCGGAGTGAGTAGTGGCGCGCGATGTCTCGAAGCATCCGCCCTGGTCGATGGCAACGTCGACGATGACCGAACCTTTGCGCATCATCGGGAGCATGTCGGCGGTAATCAGTTTGGGCGCTTTGGCTCCCGGTATCAGTACCGAGCCGATGACGAGGTCGGTCGTGGGCAGTTCCTGCTCGATATTGTGACGCGAGGAGAAAAGCGTCTTTACATTTTTCGGCATCACTTCGGCAAGATGACGGAGCGTAGGCAGCGAGATGTCGGTGATGGTCACGTCGGCGCCTAATCCGGCAGCCATAAGCGCGGCATTGCGTCCTACTACGCCACCGCCGAGTACCAGCACCTTGGCCGGTTTCACTCCCGGTACGCCTCCGAGCAGCACACCGCGTCCGCCCTGCGGTTTTTCAAGGAAACGGCATCCTTCCTGCACTGACATTCGGCCTGCCACCTCGCTCATGGGAATGAGCAGGGGCAATCCGCCCTGCGGTCCTACAACGGTCTCGTAGGCGATGCATGTTGCTCCAGACTCCAGCATTGCTACGGTCAGTTCGCGGTCGCTCGCGAAATGGAAATAGGTGAACAGCAGCTGGCCTTTCTTCACTAATTTGTATTCCGGCTCAATCGGCTCCTTGACCTTGACTATCATGTCGGCTGCGGCGTATGTCGCTTCGATTGTAGGCAAAATCTCGGCGCCCGCTTTGACATATTCGTCGTCGGCAAAACCGGATCCTTCTCCGGCGGTATGCTGCACGTATACTTTGTGCCCGTGCTTTACAAGTTCCTTTACTCCCGACGGGGTCATGCCCACGCGGTTCTCATTGTTTTTAATCTCTTTTGGAATACCGATAATCATGGGATAATTTGATTTAAGGTGTAACTACATAGGTAAAAATATTCTCTAATCCCAAATTTACACCAAAAACATTATTTAGCAAATATTCCAGCGGAAAAAATCAGCGGAATCATGCGTATACAATAATATTTCGTATTTTTGAAAAATCCGACAAATTGGTATCTCAAAGAATATGAAAAAGGTTTCGTCAACAAATGTAGGGCTGCTCCCTGGAGCAGCCGCCAACCACTCTCCATTGAATCTCCCTATCCGTAAAAATATTCGGGCGGTATTTCATGATTATTCAGGAGGTGATTATTTTGTAACTATCTGCACCCATGATAAAAAACATTATATGGGTGAGATACAGGATGGTGAAATGAAACTTTCTGATATAGGCAACTATGCATATCATGCGCTTGCAACTCTTCATACACATTATTCGTATGTGGAAGTTCCGATATTTGTGGTAATGCCTAATCATGTTCATGCAATAATTTGCATACGGGAGAAGGCGGATGCTCCGGGGAGCATCCCTACAGTTCGGACGGCACTTGGTGTTGTTGTGGGTGGATACAAGCAATCTGTTACACGGTTTGCCAGACAAAATAATATAGAATTCGGATGGCAAAGCCGTTTCCATGACCATATAATAAGAGGGTCGAATGACGGCAACAAAATAACGGATTATATTGCCAATAATGTCGGGAGGTGGGATGCAGACTGCTATAATAAGTGATGCTGAGATTAGTGCTGCGGAACCAATATTGACTGCTGCCGTATGTAGGGCTGCTCCCCGGAGCAGCCGATTGCAACGTATATGTATCAGCCATTTGGCGGCTGCACCGGGGTGCAGCCCTACAGGTTGATGTCACATCATCTACATTTGTTCCGTGCAATATCTTTTTATTAATCCTTTAATTCTCTTTGAGGGATTTGGCGAGGGCGGCGGGGGTAATGCGTTTGTAGCCGGAGGGGTTACGCCAGCGGGCGCTTGAGGGGACTTCCCATTTCACTTTGTTGAAATCGAATGTGATGGTGGCGTCGATGGCGGTTTTGCCTACCTTGGTAGCTATGGCTATGCGTTCCATGAAGCGGGAACCGTCGATTTCCGCAGGGGATGAGTAGGTGCAGCCGTAGAGCTTCGAGCCGGTGTTGAATACCAGTGACATCAGGGCGTTCGACTCCTTGGAGAATTTGAATTGGTATTCAATCTTGCCGTTGATTCTGGAGCGCGGGGTCATAATCCATTGGTTGTCGGGGGAGTCGGTCAGGGTGACCCCGGAGAGCATTTTGTCGGTCAGGGTACCGCGGTTGTTGATGAACGGCCGTCCGAGCAATGCATCCTGAATGTCGCCGATGGAGAGCGACGCGCCGGCAAAAATATCCTTTATCGGTTCGGCGATGTAGTATTTGTGCAGCTTGTCGGCGGCATATACAGAGTCGGAGTTGACATACATGTTGGCTACCTCCATGCCGAGTACACGCAGGGTGATGTATATGTCGCGGTCGCGGCGCATGTAGATGCGTCCGCTCAGTGATATTTTCTGCGGCGATTTCACTGCAATCTTTACCGGCAGGTTGAGCTGTGTCCAGGGCAGATTGGCCGCCGCCACATCGCGTGCCCTTTCGGCGAGAGTCATTTCAGTGGCATCGCCCGTGCCGCTTATGGCGGCAGACCGGGAGGCGCGGCATCCGGTAAGAGCCGCTACGGATATTATGGCGGCAATGGCGACAAGTGCCGCTATGCGCAGTGTGCTAGGCAGTTTCATTCGTGGAAATAAGTCTTGTATTTCACTTTGCGCGCGAGGAGTTCGTTGGACGGGTCAAGCGCGAGCGCTTTCTTCCAGAACTCCACCGCCTGATCGGGAAGCTGGTTCCAGAAGTAAATATCGCCGGCATGGGTATAGTATTCGGCCGAAATATTCTCGTCGCTGCTGTTGGCGAGGGCGCGGTCGATATACTCCTTGGCCCTCTTGTAGTCCTTTTGCTTGAAGAGTATCCAGGCGTACGTGTCGATATAGATGGGGTTGTCGGGCTCTTCGGCCAAAGTGGAGAAACTCAGTTCGTTGGCACGGTCGAGAAGCTCGGGATCATCCGAACCGGAGAGGTGGTAAGCGAAATTGTTGCACGCAAGGACATTGTGGGGATTTAGCTCAATCGCATCGGCATAATATACGGCGGCGCTGTCGAGCTGATTGATACCCGAATAGAAGTCGGCGATATTTGAAAGATACTCCGAGCGTACGGCAATATTGGTGGAATCGGTCAGCTCGTAGGCACGATACATTTCCTCAATAGCCCGGCCTGTATTCCTGTCCTTGTCGGCAAGATAGAGAGCGGAGGAGAGAAGGCGGTGTATGTCGGGGTCACTTTCGTGGTATTTGAGTGCGCGCTCCATGGTCGACTCGGCGCGGGCATAATTCTCATCCTGCAAATACAGCACGCCGGCGCGTATCCAGTTTGCATTGTCCTCCGGCTGAAGGTCAAGCACCGGTTCCATCTGTTCGGCAGCGGCCTTATATTTTTCCTGTACTGACAGGAAATCAGCGTAAAGGCTGCGTATTGACGGTTCCTGCGGATTCTTGTCTATGACGCGGTTGAACAGTGCGTTGACATGCGGCAGATATGTAGAGTCGCTGATAAGGTCGCGGGTATAGTCGAGCAGTATCTCATGCTTGTCGTCGATGTCGAGGTCGGTCTCGAGCAACGCGCGGTCAATCTCGCGCGAATAGCCGATGGTGTCGCCGCTGTTTTTGTAGAACTGGGCGAGCATAAATGCGGCCGAACCGCTTTCGGGGTCGACTTCGCAGGCCTTGCTGTAGTACACGAGAGCCGAATCTGGCTTGCCCTGCACCTCGAAATACCGTCCGGCGAAACTGTAGCACTCGGGATTGAGCGGCGACGATGTTATCGCGCCGTGTATCTCCCGCAGAGCGCTGACCGAGTCGTCGAGAAACGCGTAGATGGCAGTCTTGCGGCGCGTCAGTTCCATACTTTTCCCGGCGGTCACCTCAAGCCGCTCCAGGCGGTCGATGGCACGCCTCACCATCACGGTGTCCTCGCTCGAGAGGAGTGCGTCGATATATGATACCGCGATGTCGCTGCGCGAAGGGTTGAGGGAGTCGACGACGTGAAGCACTTCAATCTGGCGGGCGGTATTGCCCGTGCTCCCCATGAGCTGGCTGTAATAGTAGGCGTTGGTATAGTCGGTGGGATCGGCCTCGAATTTTTTGCGCAGCAGGTCGATGCCTTCGAGCATGAGCGGCTCGTCACGCTTCACCATCATGACGTAGTTGAGACCGAGTTCGGAATAGTAGTCGGAGTTGGTGGAGTCGAGTTCGTAGGCGCGTTTATACAGTTCGTAGGTGGCGCCGGAATTGCCGAGCGCGTTCTGCCGCTGGGCTTCCCCGTAGATATATTCGGCCTTGCGGTGGCGCGCCTCGTCGTCCCACCGCCCCCTGTCACGGGCTACGATTGTGAGGCACACGCTAAGAGCGGCCACGGCTACGGTTATTGTTCGTGAAAAATGTCTCATTGCGATTGTTCTCGGTTAGCGGTAAGGCGCGTTTATTCCGTGCCGGAGTGGCCGAAGGCGCCGTCGCCGCGCACGGTTTCGTCGATTCGTTCCACCTGTTCCCATTCCACACGGTCATAACGGGCTATTACCATCTGGCATATACGCTCGCCGTCGTTGATTACAAACGGTTCTTTCGACAGGTTGATTACTATGATGCCTACCTCGCCGCGGTAGTCGGAATCGACAGTTCCCGGGGCGTTGGCGATAGTGATGCCGTGCCTGAGGGCAAGACCCGACCGCGGACGTATCTGGCATTCGTAGCCGCGCGGCAGCTGCAGATACAGTCCGGTGGGTACGAGTACGCGTTCAAGAGGCTGGAGCACAATGGGATGCTTCACAAATGCGCGTACGTCCATGCCCGACGAGCCGGGAGTGGCGTATGCCGGCAGCGGATGGTGCGACCGGTTGATTATTTTGACTTTAAGAGCTTCCATGTTATTCTGTCGTGACTGATATTTTAACCATTGGTATTATGTATAACGCAAAAATAGTTAAAATATCGTGAGTATTAGAGTTTTTTAAATTAAAATTACATAATGGTTAATACATATAACGCAAATTAATCTACCTTTGTTGTCACAATCGGCATAGTGTATGCGTAATTATATATGACAGTCTCTCCGCGCTACATTCAACCAATATTTTTCAACGTTTATTTATCAAGATGATGAAATCTTTACGAGCCGTCCTCACGCTCATTTCTCTCAACTGTATTCTCGCCGTGTCGGCGTTCTCAATCAAAGGCAAAATCACTGACTCACAGAATACCCCCGAAGCATACGCTACTGTAAGAATATTCAGTCAGGCCGATACCGTCCATGCCGCAGCACTCGGTGTCACCGACGATGACGGTGCGTTCTCCCTCCCGGTGAAATCGGCAGGAGAATATAATGTAATCATTTCATCCGTAGGTAAAAAGACGATTGACGCAAAGGCTAATGTCACGGCCGCAGCTCCAGTAGCCGACCTCGGCACGATGACGATGCTTGACAATGCCGCTGAGCTTGGCGAAGTCGATGTCGTGGCTACAAAACCTCTCGTAGTCAAGGAAATCGACCGCATCGGATATGACGTGCAGGCCGACGAGGACTCCAAAACCTCCACCGTGCAGGACGTGCTCCGCAAGGTGCCTATGGTGACGGTCGACGCCGACGGCACTATAAAGGTGAAGGGCTCCACCAACTTCAAGATTTACAAGGACGGACGCCCCAACAACGCGTTCACCAACAATGCAAAGGATATTTTCGCCGCCATACCGGCCTCGATGATTAAGAAAATCGAGGTCATCACCGACCCGGGCGCCAAAGAGGACGCCGAGGGCGTAGGCGCCATACTCAATATCGTGACCAATCAGGAGACGACGATGAACGGCCTTATGGGTAACGCTTCGCTCAACTGGAGTACCCGCAGCAGCTCTCCGATGCCAAATATATGGCTTACCGGCAATGTGGGCAAACTCGCCCTTTCGGCCTACGGCGGTTATCATCATCAGGACTACAACGAAGGCAAAAACAGTTCCAACTCAAGCAACACATACGTAAATACCGGCAACACGCTCCGCAACGAAAGCAGCAGCAAAGGTAAAGGCAATATGGGGTTCTGGGGCATCGAAGGCTCCTACGACATCGACTCGCTCAATCTTATCACACTTGAATTCGGCGGCTTCTACTACGACGCCAAGAACAAGAGCGAGAGTTTCAACGAAATGGTTGACCCGGCAGGCGATATGATATATAGTTACCGTACACGCAGCTTCACGCCAAAGACACGTTATCTCGACTTCAACGGAAATGTCAATTACCAGCGCAGCACACGTCGCAAAGGGGAGGTAATCACGCTTTCCTATCAGGTTTCGCACAATAATAACAAGGATATTTCGGAGAGCGAATATTACGACCTTATCAACTTTCCGGCGCCGTATTCAGGCATCAACGCCAACTCCAATCTCAATTTCCTCGAGAATACCGGACAGTTGGACTGGACGCGTCCCTTCGGCGAACATCATAAGATGTCGGTCGGCGCGAAGGTGGTCGCCCGACGGAACAGTTCGGAAGCGACCAACGAGTATGTCGGCGCTGGTACCGATAAGACTGATTTCGACCATAATACGACTATCGGCGCCGGCTATCTCGACTACCGTTACAGTGTTGGCAAATTCAGCGCCCGTGCAGGCCTGCGCTACGAATACTCGCGTCTGTCGGCCAAATTCAAGGACGGCAGCAATCCCGACTTCGGCAGCTCGCTCAACGACTGGGTGCCCAACGCATCGATGATGTACAATATCAATGACGCGTCGACACTCAAGTTTGCCTACGCGACGCGTATCAACCGCCCCGGCATCAGTTTCCTCAATCCGGCCCACACGCTGAGCCCGTCGTCCGACTCCTACGGTAACCCCGACCTGGAGAGCGTGCACTACAATACCCTCTCGCTCAACTATTCGCTTATAAAGCAGAAATTCAATATCGACGCCACTCTCGCCTACGATTTCGCCAACAATACAATCACGTCGCTGACCACGGTCGACGGCAACGATTTCTCAACCTCGACATTCGACAACGTAGGACGTTCACGCTCCGTGGAGCTGTCGCTGTTCGGACAGTGGAGCGTGACACCCAAGACCAATCTCATGCTCAACGGCTCGGTATCCTACAATCATCTCAGAATACCCGGCGTGAGCAACGGGCGCTGGGGCACGAATGTCTTTTTCCGCGCATCCCAGCAGCTGCCGTGGAAATTCCGTATCGAGGGATTCTGTTTCTATGACCGCGGCCGTTTGGAAAGTGTCTACACGTTCAATGCAAATACCATCAGGTCGTTGTTCCACGGATTTTCGTTGCAGCGCACGTTCCTCAAGGAGGACCGCCTGACGGCCAAGGTGCAGGTGATGAACCCGTTCGCTTTCCACGGCGTCGGTATGCGCAGCGTGACAAACCGTGGTGATTACTACGGGTGGAGCGAAAATTCGTTCTCACAGGCGCGCGGCGTACGCTTCTCGGTAAGCTACCGTTTCGGTTCAGTCAAAGCCGGTGTCAAGAAGGCTACCGCCTCCATCGTCAACGACGACCTCCAGGGCGGCAATTCGGCACCCTCGTCAGCCCAGGGCCAGAGCCAGATGCAGTAATTTAAAAGCCATAGAATTAAACGTACCAATGAAAAACTACTATCACCGCAAGCCGGAATGGCTCAGGATAAAATTGCCGCACGGCGAGAAATCGGCCCGCGTGTGCGGCAATCTCAACGGGCGCGGACTTCACTCCATCTGCGAGGCGGGACTTTGTCCCAATCGCGGCGAGTGCTGGAGCAACGGCACCGCGACGTTCATGATAGGGGGCGACATCTGCACCCGCAACTGCCGTTTCTGCAACGTCGCTACCGGCCGTCCGCTTCCCCTCAATCCCGATGAGGCGCAGGGGGTGGTCGATGCTGTGCGCGACCTTAAACTGCGCCAAGTGGTGCTGACTTCGGTCGACCGCGACGACCTCCCCGACTATGGTGCCGGGCACTGGGCACAGGTGATACACCGCATAAAGGAGGAATGCCCCGGTGTCACCATCGAGGCGCTTGTGCCCGATTTCAACTGGCGTACCGACCTGCTCGACCTTGTCATCAACGAGCGCCCGGAAGTGATTTCGCACAATCTCGAGACGGTGCGGCGTCTGACGCCCGAGGTGCGTTGCCATGCCACCTACGACGGTTCGCTGCGTGTCATCTCTCATATCGCCGCTTCCGGCATAGCGGCCAAGAGCGGCATAATGCTCGGGCTCGGCGAGACTCCCGATGAAATCATTGCCACGATGGACGACCTGCGTGCCGCCGGATGCAGCATCATGACCATAGGCCAGTATCTTCAGCCTACCGAACATCACTATCAGGTCAGGGAATACATACATCCCGACGTGTTCGAGCAGTACCGCGTGACGGCTCTTGCAAAAGGCTTTACGCACGTGGAGAGTGCGCCGTTGGTACGGTCGTCGTACCATGCCGAGCGCCACGTGGCGAAATGATAAGTAACTGTTCAAAATTATTTTGATATTATGACGGAATGATTTTTCAGGCGATTTCCGGTGAGGAAGAAGGAGTGTAGCGAGCTACATGACTGATGACGAGACGGAAAGCGACGAAAAAGACTCCGGCAGAATATTAAAATAATGAGAATGGTTAATATAAAATAATTTTAAACAGTTACTTATAATCAGACTGCAACAGGCTTATGACACAGTTTATCGACTTGCGCGACGCTCCTTACCGTGAGGTGCTCGACATGCAGCACGACATCTTCAACCGCCGTGTCGCACTGCGCCGCGACGGAATGCCCCCGGGCGACGATTATCTCATCACGGTGACCCATCAGCCCGTCTACACGCTCGGACGCCATGCCGACCCGCGCAATGTGCTGCGGCGCGAATGGCTCGCGGCACGCGGCGCCGAGGTAGTGGAGATAGACCGCGGAGGCGATGTCACTTTCCACGGCCCGGGGCAGCTTGTAGTCTATCCCATAATCGACCTGCAAAGCCGCGGCATGGGCATAAAGACCTACGTAAACCTGCTGGAAGAGGCAATAATAAGGACAGTCGGCGAATATGGCATAGTGGCCGGACGCATCGACGGCGCGACAGGCGTATGGATAGGCTGCGGCACCCCTGCAGAACGCAAAATCTGCGCCATAGGTCTGCGTTGCTCCCGCTTCATAACAATGCACGGTCTCGCCCTCAACGTATCGACCGACCTCACCTGGTTCTCGGCCATCAACCCCTGCGGCTTCACCGATAAAGGCGTCACCACCCTCCACCGCGAACTCGCCGCCACCAACCCCGCCACATCCCACACACCACCGACCCTCGACGACGTATCCGCCACCCTCCGCCACCACCTGACGCAACTGCTGGGACTGTAACATCGGAAAAGTATGAGATTATGCCGGATATACCATGGCCTCTGATACAGATTTTGCGCTATTCGACATTTAGTGCAAATTTGCACTAAATGTCGAATAGCGGTGGCGGTTATGTAAACCGGTTGTCTCCTGGCGCAACCTGTATATGACATTGTAGCGGAGAGCCGGCGGCTCGAGGATTGTGATTAACCCCGGTGCGGAGGGCACGGAGTGTCCCGAAGCCCGGGGAACAGGGCGCCCATCACACAATAGCCCAGGAGGGGCGATGTCGTGATATATGCCACGCTGTACCACAACACCGTCCTTTCCGTGTTTATCCTGTACATGTCAGTTTTAATCAATACGCTGCACGAAAAATTCGTGTATTGTTGCATTGTGTTAAAATATTAATTATATTTGTCGGTGCATATCGCTTGCGGAAGCCCGATATGGGCTGAGGGGCGGGTGCTGACATTTTTTTGAAGCGTTTACTCGACGCTCTTTCTTGGCTTGTTGAAACTTCGCAACTTTCACCTCTTCGTCAGGAATGTAGCAAACGGTAGATGCCTGTGGATTATGTATATTCTGTCGACAGTATTGCGCGGGAGCGCATGCTGCCGACGTATAAGCATATTCTGCGTGAGGCTTCTGCAAGTTTGCTCGTTCAACGAAGATGGGCAATGCGAAGGCCTCAACAAGCGGAACGGGCAACAAGTACGGTCTCGCGCTTTTTATTTTTATAAACCAATCTAATGCCAATGCGGGGACCCGGCGGCTCCTGTAATTCATTATGAAAAAGAAATTTATGCTTGCAGCTGTAGCTATCGTAGCCGCTACCTCAATCACACTCGCATCATGCAGCAAAAATCCTTGCGACAAGGCTATCGACATGGTAAAAGATGCCACCGAACAGGTAAAGAAAGCCAAGTCAATGGAAGAAATTGACAATATAGGCAGGGAACTTGAATCCAAATTTGACAAGATGGAGGCTGAATATAAAGACGTAAAGCCTACCGAAGCCCAGCAACAAGAGATGACAAAGGCATACGAGGAATTGGGCGAAGCCGTAGAGCAGGCCCGCGCCAAGTTCTATTGATCATAAGTGGAGCGGGGGCGTCTCGCCCCCGTAGTATTATTTTGGTAAATTACCACGAGGGGGGACTCCCTCGCCCCACTCTTAACACTTATCCATAACAATTTATATCTAATATTTAAATATTTATGAAAAAGATAAACCTGCAATGGATTTTTTCATTGCTGATAATAATAGCACTTACCGGCTGCGGTAGAATCTCATCATTCAGAAATGACGGCGGCGAAGAGGCTGTCTGTGCCGATTCTATAGCTGATGCTGTCATTGCGGAGGAGGAGGTTTTGCCATATATGGCGCCTAAACAGGTAATGGATAAATTCATCGAGGAGATGATAGAAGTAGACAGAATGATGCACTCCGGTGACATGGACGGTGCAGAAGAAAGATTTGACAACGCATGCTCGGAAGCGGTGATGTATATTGATTGTATGTCGGAAGAAGAGCGTTCGGATGCTTACGAATATTGGACACAGATTACCAAAAGTTCTCAGATACGGAATTTGGATTCATTTAATTTTGATACACCGACCGGACAGAAATTCTGCAAATGTATTGAAGAAATGCGCATCAAGCAAGATGAAAATTCAATATCATTAATCGGCAAGATGATAGAATTCACCGATAAGGCAGGGACACGTTTTATATTACATATCAATGAAAGTGAAGCCGAACCCGGTTATCCGCGAAACGAGGGGACATGTATGCTTTATCCCGTAGATAGGGATGAAGAATATTCCGGTACGTGGAAATTTCAAAGCAAAGACCTCGGGATGTCGTCAATAAGGATTAATATCAAAGATGTCAAAGGATATGACGAAGATTGGAACACGGTAGACCGAGGTGTGGATTTTGGCGGAGCCCATGATTACCATAACAGTCATTACAATTTCTATCCGAGTTCATCATCAGATGAATTTTATATCGTAAAAGGGAAAATATGGCCATATTTTATTCAGACCGATGGTTTTGGCGAATATGAACAATTCGCATTGTCGTATACAGCTCACACCAAAGAACCTTCTGGAGAATGAAAAAACTCATTAACATTATACAATAACATTATACAATTTTAATTATTTATAAGTATCATGAAATTTTATTTTAGAAATATACCTTTTGGAGTATCATTTTCACTAATCATGGCTTTAGCTATCTTCTCATCTTCTTGTTCAAGTTCAGGCAATGGCCCAATGCCGGCTGTAAAAACTGAAAATACTAAACGCCTTTCAAAAATAGAAGCTATCAAGGCATCTCCACTATATCCTAACGGACGTTATGAGGGTATAGATGATATTACGTATGATGAATTTGGCAGAGTTCGGAGTTATACGGGAATTATAACCCTTTCAGGTGGAAAATTATCTTATTCACACTTTGCATACGAATATAAAGCTGACTCTATAATAGTTTCTAAAGACGGTAAACGCAAGGATTATTATATAGTCAAAGACGGGTTGATAATAGAAGACGGGAACTTTTCATATACCAGTCACGGCATAGAATGCGATGGCGGTATAGGTTTAGACAATATCAAATATGACAATATGAAACTTGTGTCAACCGGTACCCCCGGTAATATTTCTTATGATTGCCTGACATGGGATAACGGTAATGTTGTAAAAGTAACAGATGATGATAGCTATGATGATTATTTTTATACCGAACAGCCATGTAAAACACCGATGATATATTGTATGTTCTTTGAGGGGTGCGACAGTCCCTATGATGCAATTCTTCCATTTGACGAAGGCAGCGGATTACTTTTGGCTCAGTGTGGTTTCTTTGGTGAGCTGCTCACTAAAAATATAATATCCCATAATATATATTCCGGCCGTCCGAATGAAATATTTGGAGATAAATATAATTATGATTTTGACTCCGACGGTTACGTGACACGCAAATATTGGATTAGCGACGGTGAGCCAATCCAGATTTCCTATACGTGGGAATAAGAGATTGTCTAAAATTCATATTACTTTGCTTTTGAGGGTCTTGTCAGCGTCTTTTTGCTCGCTCTTCAGTCACGTAGCTACGGCTACGCTCGTTCTTTGCAAGCAAAGCGACTTCGTCGATGACATCGCAAGCAAAAATCCATCTGACAATCCATCTCAAAATCTGCATCATATAAATTTAGACAATCTCTAAGAAGTCTTCATATTTCTAATTTATTTTAAATTCCATAATAAGATGAAAAAGTATTTTATACCATTGATTATTGCAGGGATTGTTGCCGGGTGCGGTAATAAGAACAGCGCTGCGGCTGATGCTTCTGCCGATGGAAACGGGGAGGCTGAGTCACAAAAGGTTGAGGCGAAGCAGCTGTATGCTCCGGGCAATATTTCCACGCCATATTCTATTTCGGATGTGCCGGTCATGGACGTGGATATTGTGACTATTACACTTGACAATGGAGGACGTGCCCATCTTGTATTTCGAGGGGACGGCGCAAGCGGAATTCCGACTAAAAAGCTGCGGCGAATGGTGGCGCTTCAGGCGCTTCTTTACTCGGGCGTTGACCGCGCGGATATTACCGAGGAGCAACTTGCCAATTTTGTCGCGTTGGACGACATCGGTATGACCGTGCAACAATGGAGAGAGAATTACCGCAAACCGTTGGCGCAACTTAAATCAATAAACGGCAACGGCATCATGCCGCAAACCGACGACGATTATTCTTCCAAAAACCGTGTTATGGATTGGCTTGGAGCACTCCGTGGGGTTGCAATAAGTGTTGACTCAGGGAGTGCCGAGCAGGATTATTCTCTTACTCCTGTCCCCGAGCAAGAAGATGAAGAAGTTGAAACGATTGAGCCGGAAGAATTAGAGATAGAGGAACCTGAGCCTGAAATTGAGGAACTCGCCGAAGAAACTCTCGATACGGAACTATTGTTGTGGAACTCGAATACGATGCCTCAAAGAAACAATCTGCCGCTTGGTTTTGATGTCGTGGTTATTGCCGATAAAACATGTGCATACTCCCATGTTGACCGTTTGTTTGGGGATATTTACCGATGCATGCCATTCAAACTTATGACCTCACAATTCGGGGACAGTAATAACGGAGGTTGGTGTCTGTCATTCGCTGGTGTCGGAGATGGTTGGGGTGCAACTTTGGAAATCTTAAATAATGCCTGTGGAGGATTTATTGACAAGAACAAGGCACTTGTAATGGTTGTCGACAATCTCCGCGATTCTTCGGGTCAGCCTGTTAATGGCAGGGAAGGTGGCCATCGGAAATTCGTAGCCCGCGTGTGGGACGGCACTCAGACCATAAATGATGCACAGGAATTTGAACTCGTGGATTGCCGTACCGACGTGAATGGAGGCCGTGGAGGATTGCCGATGGTACTCCGCCAAAGGAATCAGGAAGTAATGGAGGCGGTTGACCGACTTAAAGAGAGATGGCATAATAATGAAATTTCGTCAGACGAATATCTCAATCTGCTGAAAGGACTTCGTGACGAATACAAATACAGCTATACTCCCCACGTGCTCATAAAGATGGCTCCCGATGCTACCTACGAGGCATTCATCGCTGTAATCAACGAGATGTATCTAAACAATATACTCAATTGGCGTATAACGACAGTTGACCCACGTGAGTTGCCTGAATATATGGTAAACAGTGAAGATGTAACAACTTATTAATAACTTAAAAAACAAACAATATGAACCAATCAACAACAAATCCGGCGAAAATAAGCGGAATGTTTAGCGGAGCGGCGATAGGCGCGACTATTGCGATGCCGATTTTAGCGCTTTATACATTTTTTGCGGTATTTGAGGTAATAGAAATCAGTTCGCCATATGACTTTTTTTCTGCAGGCAAAACAGTGGCAACCATTCAATTTATAGGCACTCTTATCTGGGCAGGCTGTCTTGCAGGCTGTCTTTCGCCGGCAAAACGGTTGAATATTTCTTCGCTTGGCCTTGGATTGTGTATTGCGGGCGCCTTAATCGGGGGCATTTTGCAAATGATTGTATTCTATGTCAATGACGGAGAATTGTTTGGTAAAATATGGTGGTCAATAGGAGAAGATGGAAAAGGAGATGGCATGACGTTGTTCATTGTCTTCAGTATTCTTGCCAACATACCTCTTGCAATAGGCTCGTTCTTGTCCGGCAAGAATTTACCGGCCATGAAAAAAGCGACTTTCGCATACGCTGCCCTTGCTGTTTTCCCCTTAATAATATTGGCATTATTGGATCCCTTAAACGGGAGAAAGGGGCAAACAATCGCTATTATGTTATTTGTACTTCTGTTTGCCTGTATAATCGTTGCTCTTGTGGCACAGTGGGGCGCTGTAGGACAAGCCAAATATCTTGAAGATGACGGTGAAACGGACAAAAACAGTCAGGATGCCCGGAATAACGTGCCGGTTCAGCCGGCTATAACCGCCGAACAGAAAAATATGCTGTCGGGAATGAGCAATCAGGAACTTACCAATGTGGTGAACAATCCGGCGCTTTATGCTGCCGGTTTTGTAGATGCCGCACGTAAGATGCTTTCAGTACGGCAGGCGATGGTGTCGTTGAACAACATGACTGACGAGCAGATGCTTGCGGCTATCCACAACAACCCGCAGGGTTTCTCCCACGACGTTCTCGACGCTATATCTATGGAACTTCTCAGACGTGAGGCTCCTGCATTCATCAACGAAGTAGCGTCGCTCTCGACCCCCGAACTGCAGGCGATGGTCTACAATGCCGATGCCTACTACGACGGCTACATAAAGCTCGCCAACCGCGTGCTCAACGAACGCATCAACCTTCCCCGGAAGGCGTGATGCCGATTGCTGCGCAGTGGGGCGGGGGCGTCTCGCCCCCGTGGTATTATTCTTATACGATGAAAGTTACCACGGGGGCGAGACGCCCCCGCTCCACTCAAGTAAACAGCGATGAATCGCGTCCTTGTAATTGGCTATGATTGCTGATTGTAGGGGCGCGATTTATTTGCGGGAGGTGAGGAGGCGGCTCAGTTCGCCTATCCAGAGGACGAGGGAGGTTGAGCCGAGGATTATGAGCCAGTCGGTGAGGCGCAGGGGCACTACGTTGAAGAACTGGCCTCCGAACTGGATAATCAGTATCTGGCCTATGAAGATGCAGAGCGCTATCAGCTCGAATTCGCCGCATCCCTTGAGGTGGAAGGCGCTGCGGCGTGTCATGTAGGCGCGGGCGTTGAACATGTTCCAGAACTGCAGGAATACGAAGATGGTGAAGAACATGCTCAGTTCGTAGGGCGTCAGGCCTTTGTCGGCGCCAATCCTGACGTGGAACAGGTCGGTAAGCGACGTGATGTCGGCATGCTCGAAGATGTAGAGCAGACCTAACAACAGGATGAAGAACAGTCCGCCCACTCCGATTATCGCGCGCCACATGCTACGGGTGATTATGAACGCCGACCGGTCGCGCGGGGCGGCCTGCATGACCGACCGCGACGGAGGCAGCGATGCAAGCGCCATGGCGGCGAAAGTGTCCATGATGAGGTTGACCCACAGCATCTGGGTTACGGTCAGCGGAGAGTCTGTGCCCATAAAGGCGCCCGACAGCACTATGAGGCAGGCGACGACGTTGACGGTCAGCTGGAACAGCACGAACCGCTGTATGTTCTGATAGAGGGAGCGTCCCCACATCACGGCGCGTCCGATTGACGAGAAGGAGTTGTCGACGATGGTTATGTCGGAGGCTTCCTTGGCTACCGAGGTGCCGTCGCCCATCGACAGTCCCACGTGGGCGGCTTTCAGTGCCGGGGCGTCGTTGGTGCCGTCGCCTGTCACGGCCACGACCTCGTTGCGTTTCTGGAGTGTCTCGACAAGGCGTTTCTTGTCGCCGGGACGGGCACGGGCTATCACTTTCAGACCGTCGACGCGGTCGTACAGTTCTTTGTCGGACAAGGCGGCAAATTCCGGGCCGGTGATGATGGATTCCTGAGTGTCGCTGTCGTTGACAAGGCCTATCTGGCGTCCGATTTCGCGTGCGGTGGCCGGGGTGTCGCCGGTCACGATTTTTACCTTTATTCCCGCATCGAGGCATTCTTTTACAGCTGCGGGCACATCGGCGCGCACGGGGTCGGAAATGGCGGTGATGCCGATGAATTCGAGGTCGACGCCGGCGTGGCGTGATGCGAGTTGAGTGAGGTCGGGGAGCGGTGCGCCGGCAGGCAGCTCGGCGTATGCGAATCCGAGGGTGCGCATCGCCTGACGCTGATAGTCAAGCAACTGCTCGTTGATTTGAGCGGGCGTACGGCCTCCGGCAATCCTGTCGCACAGCGAGAGTACGATTTCGGGTGCGCCCTTCACGTAGAGCACCGGACCGCCCGTGACGGCCGATTTTACAATCGTGGCCATGAATTTGCGTTCGGTGGTGAAAGGAAGTTCTTCAAGTCGCGGAGCTGCGTCGCTCAATGCCGTATGGTCAATTCCGTCGGCATGCAGGCGCAGAAGCAACGCGCCCTCCGTCGGGTTGCCGAGCGCTTTGGGGCGTTCGCCCGACAGGTCGAGTGTGGCGGTGGAGTTGACGGCGATGCCTTCGTTGATTATGTCGCGCGGAGTGTCGCCCCAGAACTGCATGTCGGCCACCTGCATCTGGTTTTGGGTGAGGGTGCCTGTCTTGTCGGTGCATATCACGGTGGCGGCGCCCATCGTCTCGCAGGCATGCATCTTGCGCACGAGGTTGTTGGTGCGGAGCATGCGGCGCATGGAGTAGGCGAGCGAGAGGGTAACGGCCATCGGCAGCCCTTCGGGGACGGAAACTACCACCAGCGTAACGGCTATCATGAGTGTCTGCAGCAGGTAGGCGGCGAACTCCATCGTCAGAAAACCGTCGAATTCCGGGCTTAGATAATACATCAGGCAGCGGCCGGCGATGACGAGTCCGCCGACTATGTAGCTCATCTTCGACACGAGGCGCCCGAGCCGGTCGAGCTGCTCGTTGAGCGGGGTTTTTACCGATGAGTCAATCTGCGCTTCGTGGAATACCTTGCCGTTTTCGGTGGCGTCGCCCACCTTGTCGACTTTGAATATGCCGTGCCCTTCCATTACCTTGGTTCCGCGCAGCACGTAGTCGCTTTTATAAGTGGCCTCGGGGTCGAAATCGTCGGGGTTGACGGTCTTGTGGCAGGCGGGTTCGCCGGTGAGGGTGGACTCGTCCATAGTGAGTGTCACCGCTTCGAGCAATTGCCCGTCGGCGGGAACCTCGTCGCCGGTGTTGAGTATCACGATGTCGCCGACAACGACGTCGCGTTTGGGTATCTCTATCGTGTTGCCGTCGCGTATCACGCGTACGGCCTCCTCGTCGTTGACCTGATTGAGGATGGCGAACTCACGGTCGGCTTTCATCTCGAATATGAATGCAAGCCCGGTGGCAAGTATGATGGCCATGAATATGCCCGTCGGCTCGAAAAACACGGTAGCGCCTTCGTCAAGACAGAAATACTCGTAGAGCGATATGCATATCGACAATGCTCCCGCAACGAGGAGGATGATAATCAGCGGGTCGCGAAACTTCTCCAGAAAGCAGCGGAAAAGCGATTTTTTCTTTGCCGGGGTGAGGACGTTTACGCCATGTTCCTGACGGCTTCTGATAACTTCTGCCTCGGTCAGTCCGACAAGGTGAGGTTTTTTCTCCATTCTTAAATGAAAATCAGGCTATATATGATAAATGAAACTTATGATATACTGATATACAATTGTTGCATACCGACGGTTCATTCTGGCGACTGATTGGTGCCGTAGTCCTCGGCTTCCACCGGATGACGCAGCACTTCGGTAGCGCCTTCAAGCCATCCGCCTGCCCATTTCACGAGGGTGAAGATGGTGAATATGAGGAGTGCGCCTTCGCATAAGCCTAACACAACCAGTGAGTCGATGGCAGCGGAAAGGAGGGCTATAACGATTCCGGCGAAGAAGCAGTAGACGCCGTAGCGTGCGCCGCGTGCGCAGTTGCGCATCGCTTCGATATTGGTGGTCGCCGCTATAGTGGCGGTCTTGTTCATGATTACGAACAGCGAGATGATGGTGAATGCGGCTAAAATGATGTATATCACGACAAATATAATGCCTAATGTGGCCCATTTCCTGATGTCGGCATCGGCATTGTCGACAAAGTCGATGTAGGTTTGAGCCGACGATGGAAGCGCTATCGCCATGATGAGAAATACGGTGCCTATAATGCAGTAAATCAGGAAAAACAGCTTGAGGGTAGCGAATGCATCGCCCGCTTTGGTGATGCCGAACGCCTTGTGGGCCTGTGCGAAGCCGAGGTACGACATGATATAGCCAGTAAGACCGACGACGGCTGTCAGGATTAGTATTATTTTTGTCATGCCCATGCCGTCGCTGTAGGAAGTGGCGCTGTTTATGCCGATAATGAAGGCTAATGCAGAGAGTAGAATCGTGCCGCCGATGGTGACGATAGGTGCCCAGCCAATCTTGAGGAAAGCGCTGCGCAGCACTGAAGTTTCAGTAATTGTTGACATGTCGTTGGGAAAATAATAGTTCTTATACCTCGCGGTGGATTGTGTAGTCGAGTATGTCGGCGAGATAGCCGGTCACGGCTTTGTTGCCGAAGCTGTCGAGAATCGGGGCGGCCTGCGCCTTGAGGCTTTCCATCGTGGCGTATGCATAGTCGATGCCGCCGTTGGCCTTGGCGTATTCGATAAGGCGGTTGATGTCGTCGGCCGACAGTTCCTCCTGCTGCGAGAGCTGAAGCATTGCTGGACGCAACGCCGACGTGTCAGTTTCGAGCACGTGGAGCAGCGGCAGGGTGATTTTGCCTTCGCGCAGGTCGTTGCCTGTGGGCTTGCCTATGTTCTTGTCCTCGTAGTAATCGAAGATGTCGTCCTTGATCTGGAAGCAGAGGCCGAGCAGACGTGCGAACTCGCTGATGGCGGCGATGTCGGCGTCGGAAGCGCCTACGGCATAGCCTCCCATCTCGACGCATGCCATGAACAGCGAGGCGGTCTTGCGCTCGATGGTCTGCATGTAGGCCGGCTCGGTGAGGTTGTGGAAGCGGGCGCAGTATATCTGGTCAAGCTCGCCGATCGACAGCAGTTTGCCCAGACGCGCTATGGCGTTGATGATGCGTATGTCGCCTGTCATCATCGCAAGCTGGAGCGACGATGACACAAAGAAGTCGCCCACGAGCACAGCGATATGGTTGTCCCAGATGCCGTTGATGGTAGGGGTGTTGCGCCGTATCTTGGTTTCGTCGACAACATCGTCGTGTATGAGCGACGCGTTGTGCAGAAGCTCTACGGCAGCAGCGGCCCTGATGACGTTCTCGTTGACCTCGCCCAACAGCTTGGCGCTGAGTATCACCAATATAGGACGTATCTGTTTCCCTTTCGTGCGGAGATAATTGTCGACAATGCGGTTCATCAACTCGTTGGGTGAGTCGAGTGTGGAGGCAATCAATTCGTTAAGCGCCTTCAGTTCGGGAGTGATGAGCTGTTGTATTTCTTTTATTGACGGCATAAGTGACCGCAAATTTACTAATTTTTTTTATAATCACGAATTAAAAAATGAAATAAGGAATCGATGTGCCATTTTCGTAAATTTTCGCAATAGGTTATCGATTGCGTCTCTTGTATTTTTGATTGCTTGCCGTGGGATGCTCCGGATTGGTCATTTCGAGATAACCGGCTTCGACAAGCGACATGATATATGTCTGTATGTTCTTGCTATGATATGTCACACCTGCTCGTTCGAGAATCTCCTTGCTGCTGCGTGGCACGTTGCAGAAGTTTACTATATCTCTCTGCTTGTTTGTTATAACAGGACGTTTTGTGTCAGAGTTGATGCACGAAGTGTCAGAGTCAGTATTGCTCTTGATGTCATGGTCGATGGCGACAGTGTCATGGTTGAAATCTTTTTTGGTGTCAGAGTCATCACCGGGAGTGTCAGAGTTGTCAGTTTGCCTGTTTATAATCACGACAAACTCGTTAGTTCTGTTATTGTTGATGAACGAGACTTTCATATCTTCCGACAAGGCGCGAAGCATGCCACTGCCTGCGCCGGTATACGGAAGCAAATGGATGGCATTTGTGAATAAGAACATATTGCGAGGCATGGAGGTGCCCGTAACAATATCTTCCACAGTAAGTCCATTTGGGAGAGTGCCGGGGCTGTGTATTTCCACTCTGTCGTCAAAAATGAATATACGGGTAGGAGCTTTCGCATTCAGTGAACGGTGGACCAAAGCATTCACGGTGAATTCAACAAGACTGGCGTAAGGAATCTCCAATACTCCTTGCGTATTAAACTCTTCTCCTATTTGTATGTGGTGCAGGTTTCTGGTAAAAAAATCCATTATAGTCTCAAACTGATGAAGGAGATTGCCTTCAATATCGGCATCATTCACTTTATCACGAAATTGTGTGCCGCCAAGACTATTGCCTACAAAGCAAATACACTTTGCCGTCATTACGGGAAGCCATCGTTGGGTGTACTTACCAAACAATAGCATTGCAGCTACTGTGATTTTTCCATCTGGGCGAATAAAGCGCAGATTGCGTAATAATCTCTCTCCATCGTGGCCACTGGCAATGGCGGAGCATACAGTATCAAGAGAGGCTTCGCGGAATGAGTCGCCCACAATGCCTTTTCTTATGAGCACTTTTTCAAATTTGTTACCGAGGAAAGTCTTGATAGTACTTTCATTTAAATCCTTAATGGTAGCGTCTCTTATTCCGGCTTCGTCAGGAGAAAAACTTCCGCAATCAGTCATCATTTCCGCAAGTTCTGCATTGTCAAATACTTTGCGCTTGTCGGCACCGTTCTTCACCCAAACAATGCCACGATTGTCGTGGTATGGCTTGTTCAATCCCTCCTTGATATGAGCAATTACAAGGCTTCCTCCCTCTACAGGGAGAGTTTCCACTTCAATAAGGATAGCAGGAACGACATTCTCCGACGCGATATTTCCAAGCATATTGGTGGTCGACTGCACTTCTTTATACGACAATGGATTTATACTGCCGGTCTTATCCTTAACACCAACAACCAGCGTGCCTCCACCGGAGTTACTGAATGCCACCAATTCACAACCGATGTCGTAGTTGTCCATGAGGCGTTCTTTGAACTGAACCTTGCTGACTTCGCCAAGTTTTATCTGTTGTATAATATCTGTTTCTCGCATTTATTAATGTCTTTTCTTAAATTGTTGCCTCCTTAAATTGTTGCCTGGTGGTTAGGAATTATATCAGCCATAGTAATGCGAAGTTAACATAAAATCCTGATTTATACAAACTAATCGGCATATTGTCTATGGCTTTCAATTTTGCAAAAATAGATATTCAAATTGTAATATTTTCAAAAATAATGTATATTTGCAGTCGCAGACCGCAATACAGAAGCCCAGTCGGGGTTCGAGTGGCGGGATGTGGACATTTTAGAAAGCGTTTATCCGCGCTGATTCTTGACTGCTTGAAATTCTCGCAAAATCTCAAACAATGGTCAAGGATTGAGCAACGGTAGATGCCCGTGGATATGTGATTATCTTGCATTCGGCACGATGTTTCGGGAGGAATATAGCCGGACGCATTGATTGCATATACAGGCGTGGGCTTCTGCGTTGCCGTCCGACCATTGTTAGGCAATGCGAGAAGCCTCAAGCAGTAGGACGGTAACAGATACAGATTCCTGCGCTTTTTTATAAACCAATCTAAAGCCAACGAGAGGATGACCGAGGCAATTAAGTTAGAATATGACTATTGCAAAGGGACGAACCGATTGCGAAGTGGAACGTGATACTGTTGTTCAGGGATTCAATGATTTAATAAGAGTTCTCAAGCAATCTAAAAATCGAGCGGAAGAATATGCAAAGGCATCCTTGTACGATATAACTAATGATAAATCTATATCAAATGAAGAGCAAAGGTCTTTAGCAAGACCATTCTATGATTTGCTGTCAGTGCAAGAAGAAACGGACATCAGAATTCGAAATATAATACTGATTGGAATGTTCTCTTTTTGGGAACTATCGCTGATGGACATCTGCGCCAATTATCCAATAGATGTAGCTGCTGCTAAAGGCGTAAAACCGAGAAAGGATAATGCTCGGAAAAATGATAAAACACATTATAGCGAAAACGATTATCTGTAACCGTCCGAAATAGGCCGACTTTTAGATAGCGTTTTAGATAGCGAACTTAG
>OHDA01000294.1_pt1 | contig 30779 bp, 29 predicted proteins | sample 1566881 | NCBI WGS metagenome assembly OHDA01 (sample SAMEA3879585, study PRJEB24766) | human gut metagenome | biome: human-associated habitat; feature: feces | place: USA | collected 1985/1987
CGAAACCTCCCAAGGCAAAGAGCAGCACCCGGCGGTGGGTATGCCCCAAGTGCGGCACCATCATCCGGAGCACCAAGGAAGTGCGGGTCATCTGTGCGGACTGCATGGAGCTGTTCGTAAAGGCTGACTAATCATAGCAGGACAGAGAGGCAAGGGACGAGTGAGAGTAGTCCATTTTGTGAGTTCACATACAAAGAGGAGCGATATCATGGAAGCCATCAGTACCAGAATCGTATCACTGCGCAAGGATGCAGGCTTATCACAGCAGCAGTTAGCCGATGACCTCAACCTGTCCCGCCGGGCTATTAGTCTGTGGGAGACTGGACGGAGAACACCTGATTTGAAGTCTGCTTTGCTATTGGCTGACTACTTTCATACCACGCTGGACCATCTGGTCAAGGGAGAACACAGTTAAAAAGTAGCGTGTACTCTATTTTGCAATCCGAACAACCATCAAAAAGTTATAATTTAGGGTCGGTTTTGGCTTTCTTTTCAACTCTTTCTGTCATCTCTGACCCTATTTTTCTATCATCCAGTGAGGTACATCTTATGAAGGTCGCATACGTTCGTGTCAGCACCGAGGAACAGAACGAAGCCCGCCAGATCGAGGCACTCAAGAAGCACAGCGTCGAAAAGTGGTTTACCGAAAAAATTAGCGGCAAGAGTATGGATAGGCCCCAGCTCCAAGCCATGCTCGACTATGTGCGTGAAGGCGATACCGTTTATATCCACGACTTCAGCCGTCTTGCACGGAGCACCAAAGACCTGCTTGAGATCGTGGAACAGTTACAGAGCAAGGGTGTGCATCTGGTCAGCAATAAAGAGAGCTTGGACACCGGAACACCTACCGGAAAGCTCATGCTCACCATGATTGCAGCCATCAATGAGTTTGAATGCCAGAACCTGCTCGACCGCCAGCGGGAAGGCATCGCCATTGCCAAGCGGAACGGGGTCTATAAGGGACGCAAGAAGGTTACCATACCCGATAACTTTTCTGCTCTGTATGACCGCTATACCCGCCGGGAACTAAATAAAGGTAAACTGGCCGAAGCTCTTCACGTCACCCGCCCGACACTAGAACGGATGATTCGGGAGCACTTATCAGCACAAAAGCCAGAAAATCCTTGAAAGTACACTTGTAAATTCGATTAGTTGGACATCAAGTGTAATATTCTTCAGTCAGTCAAAAGAAACCAACATAGAATCAGGAGGAAATCGTTATGAGTGGAGCAGTTTCGTTTGTTTTGGGTCTACTGGGGCTGGGAGCAGCGACTGGAGTAAGTGCGGTTCAGGACGCAGGGATCAATAAAAAGAAAGACCAAGTAGCCGGAATTCATTGCTGGGAGGGTGACCCTGAAACGCTCAAGATGCGCAGGCGTGTTCGTGATGAATGGATGAGCTTGCATGGAGGCGGTCCAAACTGTCTAGGAAAGTGGCCCTCGGAGTATCCAACCGGCCGATATCTGCATTCCAAATATCGATATTGGATCAAGGCTCATCTTGACGCAAAAGGCATTCCGTATGATGACGAGATCCTGGATGAGGTAAGTCATGTCAACGGAGACAGAAACAATATTGCATTGATGTATAGTGCAGGAAAGAAACGTCGTGGCTGGTTCTAAACAATTATAACAGGAGGATTTACTTATGAGCCGTAAATGTGAACACAATTGGTTTGACCATTATATGATGTACAACATGATGAGCAACGGAGGAGGAAAAGGCTCCGGTGAAGCATTCTGTCTTCTGATTGCTGGCGGATTGGTGCTCTATCTTCTGGTTGCCTTCATTGCCGCATTGGCCAACTAACCAAAAGGACGTCTTACTTATGAACAACAAGCATGATTGGTACGATGATTACAAAGCCTACTCCAGAATAAATGCAGGCCGGACAAATCGAGGCGGCGGTGACGACTGGAGGATTCTTCTGATGATCTTATTGCCGCTGCTCGGCCTGCCGATTTTATATGCCGGCCTAGTCTTCCTGAATTTGATAGGAACAGGCATTTGGGCACTCTTGCAGCCTCCGCTCCATGATTTCATACTTTTCCTGAGGAGCTTTGCGGTTTGACGGAATGCGACCTATATCTGGATATGACAGAAAGCCTTGCTGTTCGATCAAGAGTAGCAGGGCGATTTTATTGTGTGTCCGGTCGAGCAGTGCATCACCAGCGAATTTGCGGCTTGGTTTTGGGTTTTACCCATTTTTGAGAAAATTTATTTGAGTCGTGAAAAGCGACGGAATTATGAGCGGACGTCCTCTTCCCTCACAAGTGGGTGAAATCTGCTCTACCATATCAACAGTTCAGGTTGTAGATGGGTGGTAAATCGCTACTCTCCCCCCACCATACAGGGAAAAGAGAGAGTCAGGAATACCATCGTCCCAAAACAGGGTAGAGGTGTAGAGGGGGGACGTTTCGCTATCCCCTTGCATTGATGGGGTCGGGCTAAGCGACCTCACTCTAATTTAGGTCGTGACAGGTGCGTACAGTTTGGTACGGGGCCTATGCAGCGATTCTATGAGCGCCGAAAAATCGGCTGTGACCCGCTGAGCTCGAATGTCAATTTGACACTTGAGGTCGGAAATCACACGCAATGCCGCTCGCCTTGACCCACTTTCAACTGTAATCAAAACGAACGGTAAAATGTGATGTTGTGTGTTACAGCTTGCGTGGTATCACAGAAATCTGCCATTTACTAAGGGGGTGTCATATTGAAATCCCCTCAAATCGAGGCCTACTGCGAGCTACCGTCAATCTGACAGGAGTTGAAATCGCATCAAGGCGAACTTGGGACATTTTATCCCATGTTGAGTCCGCTCAATTTTGAGCGAGTTGCAGGGGAGTCGCTCTGACCGACTCCCTTTTGACTGCCCCAAATTCGGCTCTCCTCGAAACGATATTCACGACGTAGACAGCCTTATATCATTCAACGATAACATGTCTTCTTTACTTGAAGTTCACTTTTTAATCGGCCATTCCAGATGGGGCAACGGTTTGTGACACCATCCGCCGGGCAGTCGCTTACTAAAACATAGGTAATTGACGCATTATCGTGCTTTCTTTTCGAATTGTGACATATTCGCTGGCGCTAATCAACTCCAATCTTGACGCGCTCACAGGTTCGCTTCATCAAGATTTCCGTTTGCGTGTTCATGTTAGCGCTGCTTCGCCTTGCTCTCGCATCGTTAACATTCCACGCGGTTAGAATATGATCTGTCAATGAAAGTCGCCCCTGTATTCAATCGACGAAATAAAAAGCCCGACCACCTAAATAAGTAGACGAGCTTTCGTGATTCTAATGCGCATATTTTTCACTATATTATATTGCACAGTGAATTTTGTGCGCAATTCATTATTTTGTGACCCACCAAATCGTCTTGTTTCGTAGCACACCGCTTGTGCCACGCCTCCTGTAAAGATCGTATCCATGGTTCTGCAACCACTTACGAGCGTATGCAAAGCTAGGCCATGATTTTTCAGCGTGCCCATCAGCCTTGTTGTAAATATGCCCCATCTCAAAGAAGATTTTCTGCCACTCTTCGCAGTAGCGCTCTTCATTCAGGTGGGCATCCAGATATGCAAGCAGCGGTGGCGGTTCAAGAGGTTCAACTTTAGTAAGCAGGTTTTCATCGATCTCTTTCAACAGCTCTGTCTGGTATCCATGTTCGAGCATCTGACGCAAGAAATCCCGCTCTACGATGGCCTGCAAGTTTGCACGTTTCCGCCAGCAGTATTCACCTTCCCATCGATCTAGAACAACGGTATGGCTTTCTTGCAGCGCTTTCTGTGTTTCAGGCTGATGTAGATACGCTTTCCACGCTTTCTTGTCATCGAACAGTTTTTGATAAGCTCTCGCGGGGACCAGTTGATATTTCTCTAGCCGCTCGACTTCATTCTCAAGACGATCTTTCGGGTAATGCAGCAAATACGCTACACAGGTATCCTCTCCACTCAAGGGGCGCTTGCGGCCAAGAATCTGGGCGTTGGCGATGGGATTCCACAGTTCGCTGACAATATATTTCAGAGCGGGGTCTTTGATATCGACACCATTATAAAGGGTGGATGTGGTCAGCGTGACCTGATGCAGCAGTGTGGCATCTTTCAGCACATTGTCCAGCTTATCGAACTCGCTGGCCTCCTTCCGATACTTGGAGCACAGGCACACTACATCCTCGATTCCTTCTGCCTTCAGAATGTCCCGCAGTTTTCGCAGCTTGGCGATGGTGTTCACAAAGACGAGGATTTTCTCACCCTCTTTTACCCGACGGATGATATCCAGCTCGTCATCGTCACGGAAGAAGAACCTTACACTCGACACAAACTGGTAGTCCATAGGCAGACGATAGTGCTGGCCTTCCGGAATCAGCTTGTTGCGTTCCCAGTAATCGAAGAAGGGGCGGGCAGTAGCGCTCATAAAGATACAGGTCCTCGTTGTCCACAGTTCCTTGATGGCCTCATAGCTCGCATCCACATGATCGTTGAAGCTGGCATCTGTCACCATATAGTGATACTCGTCGGACACGATATAGTCAAATGTGCGCAAATAAGTTCTAGCGGCATCCGGGGCATTCTGAAGGAAGGTTTCGAGCCCCTGATACGTTTCTATGCGGATGGTGTGCTCATACTTGTTTTTGGTGATAGTTTCTGCAACCTCTGCCCCGAGATCATCCTTATAATCCCAGTTAGACCTCTTCACGCACCCTAATCGGCACACATCACTCTCAATTTGATTGCGCAGAGCGTCTCGATTGCAAAGGAACAGGATACGCTTGTGCTGCTCATGGGCCCACGGCAGCAGGACTTTCAGGATGAAATAGGTCTTGCCGGAGTTGGTGCCTGCATCAAACACCACGATACCCTTCCAGTTCTTGTAATCGTCGCCAATCATGCCGGTCATGTATTGTTTCGTGGGCTGTTCGACTTCTGTCCCGGCAGTTTCCGGTTCCTCTTCCGGCACGATAGGGTCAACCGGTGCGCCATCCTCTTTTGCCTTTTTGCGGGAGTTGTGCAGATAGTCCAGAATCTCTTTGATTTTGTTCTGGCGCTCTTCTTCGGTCATCGAGGCGGGGTCGATGTGCTGTTCCTGCTCGTATTCATGCTGCGCCTCTGCCAGTTTCAGATAAAACCCACCAAACGGGTCTCTGGTCGTTGTTTTGTCGCTCATAGGGCACAGTTCCTCCTTTTTGATTCTATTATACTATATTTTGTTGTTGCTATCAAGCGTGTGAGAATAAAATTACGCCATTTGCTCTTAAAAGTGCACTTGTAAAGTCAATGCTTCCAGCAATGGTACTACAACCAATTATTGAAATGTTCACTTTAACAAAAATCCAGTTGACTGGGCTAAAAATCCATGCTATAATACACTCGAAATAAGAGAAATCCCTTTCGGCCGTGACAGAAAAATCCCTTTCAACTGTAAAAACAAAGCGAAGCAACGTCGATAAAGAGTAACCGCCGGAGGCTGGCAGACACGAGGGACTTAAAATCCCTTTCTGGAGACAGAGTGCGGGTTCAAGCCCCGCCGGTGGCATCGCTGAAGCTCATAATTACACGTTGATTCGTGTGATTATGGGCTTTTTTGCTTGCTTATGATAGCTTCGGATGTGAAAAAAATTCTTGCCAAACCGAAAGGGATTTCCTACGAAAAAAGGAGGAATCTCTTTCTATGAAAAAACGCACGTTGCGCGCTCTTTCCGCCACACCACCAAGCATCCACGGTGCCTTCGAACAGTTCCAAAAGCAAAATGAGGTGAAGAATCTTTCACCGGAAACAATCAAATTTTATTCAGCCAAAGCAAAGACGTTTTTCCTGTTTCTGGAAGACACTGAACAATGCATTGATACTATTACAGAAGAGGACGTGGAGGACTACATTCTGTACTTCAAAGAGAAAGGAACTGTTAGCGATACGACCATCAATACTAATCTGCGGATGGTGCGAGCGTTTCTGTACTGGTGTATGGAGCGACGATATATGGAACGGTTTCCTGTTCGGATGATACGAGCCGATGAACCCATCAAAGAACCCTACACAGCGGACGAGCTGGAGCGGCTATTGAAAGCCCCAAATAAAAGTACCTGCTCATTTGCTGAATATCGCAATTGGGTGATTGTTAATTTTCTTCTTGGAACAGGTTGTCGTGCATCTACACTCATCAATCTGCGCATTGAGGATATTGACCTTTCCGCCAGTACAGTGCTCTTCCGGCACATGAAAGCTCGAAATCAAATCGTTGCACCGCTTACAAGGCGGCTAGGAAGGCTTCTGGAAGAGTATCTGGGTTATCGGAATGAAACAACACCGACAGACCCGTTATTCGTTTCAGAGTATGGAACGGCGCTCTCACGAAGTGCATTGGAAAATGCAATATGGTCATACAATCACAAACGGGGCGTTGAGAAGACATCCATTCATCTGTTTCGGCACACCTATGCAAAGCTGTACATCCAAGCGGGTGGCGACCCCTTCCGGCTTCAGAAGTTATTAGGGCACTCTGATCTTGCCATGACGCGAAAGTATGTTGCGCTCTATGCAGACGATTTGAAGGCAAACTATGACGTTCTGAACCCATTGGAGCAGATGACGCACAATGTCCGCCGGGATAATAAAATCAAACTTTCCCAATAAACAAAAAATCCCGGCCACATGACCGAGATTATTGGGGATTCGTGCTGTTTTTCTGATCTATCAAACCTGCAATTTCACCGGTTGAAAACTTTGTGGAAAAATGTTGAAAGTATACTTTTGTTTCCGACATTGAATATAGCTATAACAAATTCTCTGCTCTGCAACCAAGGGCAGGGAATTTTTTGTAGCTCAATGACTCCCTTATATTGTGTCAGCGGGCTTCTCTCAATCGGTCTGCCAACTGCACCAGTATTGCCACGTCTTTCTCGTCCAGCCCAGTGACATTGACCACTTCCAGCCGTTCCACACACAACAGGTAATCTGTCGAGACGGAAAACAGCTTTGCCAAATCCACCAAACACGCAGGTGACGGCATGGAAAGGCCCTGCTCCCACGAATTGACACCATTGCGTGTGATGTTCAGCCGCCGGGCAAGTTCCGCCTGTGTCCAGCCTCGTGCCTCACGCAATACCCTGATTCGATCTGCGGTCATTTTCATCGCCTCCTATGTCCAGTATAGGTTACGACGAAGATTTATCATTATCATATTTGGCTCTGATGCTTGACATTGTGATAAAAGTATGTTAGCTTTGTGTAAAGAACTTTTGGAGCAGTTGCACAGATTGCTCCATTTGTCTATCTTAAGGAGGAATCGTAGTGAAAAAGAAAATTTTAGCGCTTTTATGGACATCTATGCTCTGTTTCCTGTTTTCAATCTCTTGTTTTGCTGCTTCTAAGCCAGCAATTGAACTCACAAGAACAGAACTCGATAAGAATTCAGTCGGTGGTGCATCTCCAACTGTTTACTACTGCAACAACTCATCTAAAACCATCAAATATATTACATGGTATATGACACCGTACAATGCGGTCGGCGATGCTGTTAGATGTTCTATTCGCGGATATTCTCAAGCTCGTGGATTAACGACTGGGCCTATTGAACCCTATCATCTCGACATTCCAAGCTCTCCAAATCTCTTTAACGACAAAAGCGTCGATCAAGATGGTCCATTTTCTTATATAGACGATTTGACTTTTTATTATATAAATAATGGAGTAGTAAAAAGTATCGACAATTTGTGTGATATCTATATTGACAAATATAACCAGCCCTTTGTGCGAAATTATAATTCAGGAACTAGCAATTATGCTACATATCTTACAGAAGATGAAATTAAAAATGCTGCCTACAAGTTTGAGCTTTCGTATTTTGACTGCTTATGGTACAATAGCACAATAAGAGATTTCAGAGTTAATAAGGCTGTTGTGGAATTTATGGATGGAACAAAGCAAACTGTTTCCAGCGGTCAATTATATGGCGAACGCTATCATCATATCTTACAAAACAAGCCTTTCGTCGATATTGTTAACCAATATTCCTCTGTCTATAACTATAAGGACTATATGAAGTATAACCCTGATTTGGCTGCTGTATTCAACGACAATCAAAAGGCGCTCTTTGAACACTTTATCAATAGCGGTATGAAGGAAGGCCGTCAGGGTAGCAGTGAGTTTAATCTTACCGTATACAAGGCCAACAATCCCGATCTGGTAGCACTGTTTGGTGATGATAATGTTAAATACTACGAGCACTATATCGCCGGTGGAAAAGCTGAAGGTCGAGTGGCATCTTCCGATACCTCTTCAACCAGTGGAACGGTTATATCTACTCTCAGCGATGAAGAGTATTCACAGTTGCTAGAAAAATACGCTCCTGTTTACAACGCCAAAGAGTATATTCGGTTCAATCTGGATGTTGCGAGCTTAGGCGGTAATCAAAAGGCACTTCTTGAGCATTTTATCACTGTTGGCATGAAGGAAGGTCGTCAGGGGAGTAGCCAATTTAACCTTGCAGCGTATAAGGCCAATAACCCCGATCTGGTAGCGCTGTTTGGTGATGATAACGTCAAGTACTATGAGCACTATATGGCGGGCGGAAAAGCCGAGGGCCGTGTAGCTGTTTGACACTTTTCCTCAGCATTTTGAACTTTTGATCTAACCCGGTGGCCCATCCCCGCCGGGTTTTATTTTACCTTCTACACCTGTAAAAGAAAGGAAGTCCCATGAAAGTAAACCGTCTGGCTCTACGCTCCTGTTCTGCATTTCTCAGTCTCACACTACTTTTAGGGTTGAGCTCTTGTAGTAATGCTTCTACGTCAACCAGTGATGACACCGTAGTCTCCTCGTCTATTGCAGAACGCCCTTTATCCGAAACCCATCCCTTTGCCTATTCAGAGGCTACATGGAACACTACCCCATCTGAGCTCGAATCCATTATGGGAAAAACTCCAGACGTAGTAGAAGTGGCTGGTAACGGAAAAAAGAAATACACTTTTTCAGATGTTCAATTTAACACCATAGAAGGAGAATGCTTCTTCACTTTCAAGGATACGTTGCTTTGCAAAACGGTATATAACTATACTTCGCCTCAGCCATTTGAAGAGGTATCCTCTAACTTTGTAGATGCTCTCAAGGAGACTTATGGAGAACCTACAAAAGATAAAAGTAATCTTTCGGATAGTGGTGATACAGATGTTTGGCTAGAATGGACAACAGATGATATAAATATTTCGTACTTCTATTTTTTCAATAAAGATCAGGATTATGAAGTTGTCCTCTCCTATGATCTTTCTGAAAACAAGATTCCTGTAATCGATGCTTCTGATCGCAATGGCGACTTCCGTATCGGTTTTTGGGGCGACGATATAGAAACAATCAATAGGTACGAAACAGCTAAATTTGAAGGCATCTCTGAAGAAGATGATGGTACAACAATGATGATGTACTCCGGAACCGTCTCCGGGAGAAATAATACCTATATAACCTATCTTTTCGATTCCACCGGGAAGCTGTACCAGTGCTTTTATGGATTTAATGATACTTACAGTGGTGCAGAGCTTTACATTGCAGCTTATAAATCCCTAAAGGAAAGCCTTACTGAAAAATATGGCAAGCCCGTTTCCGATGAGCGAAAAAATCTCTCAAGTCTCGCTCGGTATGCAGATGAGGATATCGCGTTACAACTGGGTTATTCCGCATATCGTGCGGTTTGGAAAACTGAAACAACAGAAATCACGCTCATTATGTATAATTTAGGTGACGGAATCGAAACCACACTTGCTTATACAGACCCTAACCACGAAGAAATCAAAGATACGGCTGGCCTCTAATATCCAAGCAATCCCGGCGGCTCACACCCGCTGGGATTTTATTTTGCCCAGATACAATAAGAGCCCCTGTCCGTAAAGGCAGAGGCTTGTTTTTATATTCAGAGAAGAGGCTCACAAATACATTCGTTTGCTTTGACATCCTCTTTGGGAGGCTCTTCATATTTCTTATCATCCAGTAACGACTTCTTCGGCTTTCTGGATTCCTCTACAAAAGTTTCAAACACCAGCTTGTCAAACTCGTATCGGAGTTTGTCGTATTCATCTTCCGAGAAGTTCTGAACGGCATTCTGAATGCTTTTCTTGATGGCTCGTTTCAGCGCTGGGGAGATGGAACAACTGGGTTTTTCTTCTGTTAAAGGTGAACTTTCAGGATTTTTAACTACCCCGCCGGGGATAGTGCTTCCATCTAGTCTGTTTCGGACAGCTTGCAGAAAATATGCCTGTACACTCTGACCCTCTTTTTCAGCCGCTTCAGAAACTTCGTCCGCTTCATCATGGTCGATTCGGATGGTCAAGGTTTTTTTGCTTGCAAGATATTTTGCGTTCGCCTTACGCTGTGCATCTGATGCCATTGTTTTCTCCTATATGCCTATTATAAGTGAAAAGTCCGGATTGTGCACATTGTATGCTTACTATAATATGCTTGCATATATCTTTGTGCAGTATGCGGATTTACATGCTTGCTATTCTATGCTATCATCTTATTGCGATCAGCGGTTAAACATTCACTCGTAAAATGCAGGAGGTCATCCCCATGAGCCACCACATCCACAAGCGTCCCTTTTCATAGCCAGCCTGCTATCAAGGGACTAGTCCGCAATGGGACAAGAATATTATACCATCTGTCCCGCTGTTTTGCAATCTTGATGTACAAAGGAGAGAAACCATGAAACAGACCGTTAAGACCAGCCGCGCCGCCGGGCAGTTAGAAAAGATGTTCCGGGAGCTCAACAAGCACTACTTCGAGGGGAAACTTCCTGAACCCATCATCAGTCTCAAGAAAACCCCGTCCGCATACGGTCATATTACCTGCGCCAAGGTCTGGCAGGCGGGGCAGGAGAGCAAGTACGAGATCAACATTTCCTCTGCCACACTTGATCGCCCCATTGAGGACACCACCGCAACCCTGCTTCACGAGATGGTACACGAGCACTGCTTGGAGAATGGCATCAAGGATACCTCTAATAATGGTGTCTACCACAACAAGCGCTTCAAAGAGCAGGCCGAGGCCCACGGATTGACTGTTGAACATCACGAGAAATACGGCTGGACCATCACAAGCCCGTCTGAAGAGTTGCTGGATTTTGTTGATCTCATGGGTTGGCAGGACATTCAGATGGGGGAGCGGCTTGCGTGGGCTGATATGTTCGGCACCGGAAACGGCAGTAAAGCTCCCGGCAGCAGTGAGACAGGCGCACCCAAACCGCCCAAAGCCAAGAGCAGCACCCGGCGGTGGATATGCCCAAAATGCTGCACTATCATCCGGAGCACCAAAGAGGTTCGGGTTATCTGTGCTGACTGCATGGAGATGTTTGTAAAGGCCGACTGAATCACAACAGGACAGAGAGCGAGAGCACGAGTGAGAGTAGTGCCACAAGTAACAGAACAGGAGGTATCCCGTGGATACTAATAGAATCGCCATCGACACCTTTATTGCTGAGACATTCGAATGCAGAGCCAGCGTGTGCGCCATCTTTACAGAGGTGGACATCGCCTTCCAGGATGTTCAACTGCACACCCGCCGGGACAAATCAGAGCTGCACCTTATGGCTGGAAGTACAGTGCTTTCTGTGCCACTTGCCAGCATCCTGAGTATCGAGAAGCTGGTGTTCCCGGATATCCAGACCGTCGAGTACGAGATCATCACCAAAGAGGGCAGTACTATTACCCTTGACGTTTTTTGAAAGTGCACTTATAAAAGGAGGACGACGTAACTATGAAAACAACTACTACTGCAATGACCATTCTTACCGCCGAAAAGCTCTTCCGTATCATCAAGAGCTTTCCTCGTGTGTGGTTTTCACTCAATAATTCCAACCCTTACGTATGCTATGAGATTCCAATCTTATCAGAAGATGTGTCTCTTGACTGTAAAAATGGTGAGCCAACAATTAGCGCGGGAACAGATATTGAGACTATGCCATTCGTCGCTATTTCCTGTGACGCATATCAATGTAAGGTTGAATTTCAAGACAACGACATCATCCATCTTGATGCTGTACCTCTTGCCAATAGTGACAGCGAAGGCCCCAATATCAGCATCTACGTCTCGCAGTATTTCTAATCTAAGGTACACCCTATCTATCATCCTGATATTATCCTATCCGTTGCAATTTAGGGTCGGTTTGGGCATTCTTTTCGACTTTTTCCGTCATCTCTGACCCTATTTTTCTATCATCCAGTGAGGTACATCTTATGAAGGTCGCATACGTTCGTGTCAGCACCGAGGAACAGAACGAAGCCCGCCAGATCGAGGCACTCAAGAAGCACAGCGTCGAAAAGTGGTTTACCGAAAAAATTAGCGGCAAGAGTATGGATAGGCCCCAGCTCCAAGCCATGCTCGACTATGTGCGTGAAGGCGATACCGTTTATATCCACGACTTCAGCCGTCTTGCACGGAGCACCAAAGACCTGCTTGAGATCGTGGAACAGTTACAGAGCAAGGGTGTGCATCTGGTCAGCAATAAAGAGAGCTTGGACACCGGAACACCTACCGGAAAGCTCATGCTCACCATGATTGCAGCCATCAATGAGTTTGAATGCCAGAACCTGCTCGACCGCCAGCGGGAAGGCATCGCCATTGCCAAGCGGAACGGGGTCTATAAGGGACGCAAGAAGGTTACCATACCCGATAACTTTTCTGCTCTGTATGACCGCTATACCCGCCGGGAACTAAATAAAGGTAAACTGGCCGAAGCTCTTCACGTCACCCGCCCGACACTAGAACGGATGATTCGGGAGCACTTATCAGCACAAAAGCCAGAAAATCCTTGAAAGTACACTTGTAAATTCGATTAGTTGGACATCAAGTGTAATATTCTTCAGTCAGTCAAAAGAAACCAACATAGAATCAGGAGGAAATCGTTATGAGTGGAGCAGTTTCGTTTGTTTTGGGTCTACTGGGGCTGGGAGCAGCGACTGGAGTAAGTGCGGTTCAGGACGCAGGGATCAATAAAAAGAAAGACCAAGTAGCCGGAATTCATTGCTGGGAGGGTGACCCTGAAACGCTCAAGATGCGCAGGCGTGTTCGTGATGAATGGATGAGCTTGCATGGAGGCGGTCCAAACTGTCTAGGAAAGTGGCCCTCGGAGTATCCAACCGGCCGATATCTGCATTCCAAATATCGATATTGGATCAAGGCTCATCTTGACGCAAAAGGCATTCCGTATGATGACGAGATCCTGGATGAGGTAAGTCATGTCAACGGAGACAGAAACAATATTGCATTGATGTATAGTGCAGGAAAGAAACGTCGTGGCTGGTTCTAAACAATTATAACAGGAGGATTTACTTATGAGCCGTAAATGTGAACACAATTGGTTTGACCATTATATGATGTACAACATGATGAGCAACGGAGGAGGAAAAGGCTCCGGTGAAGCATTCTGTCTTCTGATTGCTGGCGGATTGGTGCTCTATCTTCTGGTTGCCTTCATTGCCGCATTGGCCAACTAACCAAAAGGACGTCTTACTTATGAACAACAAGCATGATTGGTACGATGATTACAAAGCCTACTCCAGAATAAATGCAGGCCGGACAAATCGAGGCGGCGGTGACGACTGGAGGATTCTTCTGATGATCTTATTGCCGCTGCTCGGCCTGCCGATTTTATATGCCGGCCTAGTCTTCCTGAATTTGATAGGAACAGGCATTTGGGCACTCTTGCAGCCTCCGCTCCATGATTTCATACTTTTCCTGAGGAGCTTTGCGGTTTGACGGAATGCGACCTATATCTGGATATGACAGAAAGCCTTGCTGTTCGATCAAGAGTAGCAGGGCGATTTTATTGTGTGTCCGGTCGAGCAGTGCATCACCAGCGAATTTGCGGCTTGGTTTTGGGTTTTACCCATTTTTGAGAAAATTTATTTGAGTCGTGAAAAGCGACGGAATTATGAGCGGACGTCCTCTTCCCTCACAAGTGGGTGAAATCTGCTCTACCATATCAACAGTTCAGGTTGTAGATGGGTGGTAAATCGCTACTCTCCCCCCACCATACAGGGAAAAGAGAGAGTCAGGAATACCATCGTCCCAAAACAGGGTAGAGGTGTAGAGGGGGGACGTTTCGCTATCCCCTTGCATTGATGGGGTCGGGCTAAGCGACCTCACTCTAATTTAGGTCGTGACAGGTGCGTACAGTTTGGTACGGGGCCTATGCAGCGATTCTATGAGCGCCGAAAAATCGGCTGTGACCCGCTGAGCTCGAATGTCAATTTGACACTTGAGGTCGGAAATCACACGCAATGCCGCTCGCCTTGACCCACTTTCAACTGTAATCAAAACGAACGGTAAAATGTGATGTTGTGTGTTACAGCTTGCGTGGTATCACAGAAATCTGCCATTTACTAAGGGGGTGTCATATTGAAATCCCCTCAAATCGAGGCCTACTGCGAGCTACCGTCAATCTGACAGGAGTTGAAATCGCATCAAGGCGAACTTGGGACATTTTATCCCATGTTGAGTCCGCTCAATTTTGAGCGAGTTGCAGGGGAGTCGCTCTGACCGACTCCCTTTTGACTGCCCCAAATTCGGCTCTCCTCGAAACGATATTCACGACGTAGACAGCCTTATATCATTCAACGATAACATGTCTTCTTTACTTGAAGTTCACTTTTTAATCGGCCATTCCAGATGGGGCAACGGTTTGTGACACCATCCGCCGGGCAGTCGCTTACTAAAACATAGGTAATTGACGCATTATCGTGCTTTCTTTTCGAATTGTGACATATTCGCTGGCGCTAATCAACTCCAATCTTGACGCGCTCACAGGTTCGCTTCATCAAGATTTCCGTTTGCGTGTTCATGTTAGCGCTGCTTCGCCTTGCTCTCGCATCGTTAACATTCCACGCGGTTAGAATATGATCTGTCAATGAAAGTCGCCCCTGTATTCAATCGACGAAATAAAAAGCCCGACCACCTAAATAAGTAGACGAGCTTTCGTGATTCTAATGCGCATATTTTTCACTATATTATATTGCACAGTGAATTTTGTGCGCAATTCATTATTTTGTGACCCACCAAATCGTCTTGTTTCGTAGCACACCGCTTGTGCCACGCCTCCTGTAAAGATCGTATCCATGGTTCTGCAACCACTTACGAGCGTATGCAAAGCTAGGCCATGATTTTTCAGCGTGCCCATCAGCCTTGTTGTAAATATGCCCCATCTCAAAGAAGATTTTCTGCCACTCTTCGCAGTAGCGCTCTTCATTCAGGTGGGCATCCAGATATGCAAGCAGCGGTGGCGGTTCAAGAGGTTCAACTTTAGTAAGCAGGTTTTCATCGATCTCTTTCAACAGCTCTGTCTGGTATCCATGTTCGAGCATCTGACGCAAGAAATCCCGCTCTACGATGGCCTGCAAGTTTGCACGTTTCCGCCAGCAGTATTCACCTTCCCATCGATCTAGAACAACGGTATGGCTTTCTTGCAGCGCTTTCTGTGTTTCAGGCTGATGTAGATACGCTTTCCACGCTTTCTTGTCATCGAACAGTTTTTGATAAGCTCTCGCGGGGACCAGTTGATATTTCTCTAGCCGCTCGACTTCATTCTCAAGACGATCTTTCGGGTAATGCAGCAAATACGCTACACAGGTATCCTCTCCACTCAAGGGGCGCTTGCGGCCAAGAATCTGGGCGTTGGCGATGGGATTCCACAGTTCGCTGACAATATATTTCAGAGCGGGGTCTTTGATATCGACACCATTATAAAGGGTGGATGTGGTCAGCGTGACCTGATGCAGCAGTGTGGCATCTTTCAGCACATTGTCCAGCTTATCGAACTCGCTGGCCTCCTTCCGATACTTGGAGCACAGGCACACTACATCCTCGATTCCTTCTGCCTTCAGAATGTCCCGCAGTTTTCGCAGCTTGGCGATGGTGTTCACAAAGACGAGGATTTTCTCACCCTCTTTTACCCGACGGATGATATCCAGCTCGTCATCGTCACGGAAGAAGAACCTTACACTCGACACAAACTGGTAGTCCATAGGCAGACGATAGTGCTGGCCTTCCGGAATCAGCTTGTTGCGTTCCCAGTAATCGAAGAAGGGGCGGGCAGTAGCGCTCATAAAGATACAGGTCCTCGTTGTCCACAGTTCCTTGATGGCCTCATAGCTCGCATCCACATGATCGTTGAAGCTGGCATCTGTCACCATATAGTGATACTCGTCGGACACGATATAGTCAAATGTGCGCAAATAAGTTCTAGCGGCATCCGGGGCATTCTGAAGGAAGGTTTCGAGCCCCTGATACGTTTCTATGCGGATGGTGTGCTCATACTTGTTTTTGGTGATAGTTTCTGCAACCTCTGCCCCGAGATCATCCTTATAATCCCAGTTAGACCTCTTCACGCACCCTAATCGGCACACATCACTCTCAATTTGATTGCGCAGAGCGTCTCGATTGCAAAGGAACAGGATACGCTTGTGCTGCTCATGGGCCCACGGCAGCAGGACTTTCAGGATGAAATAGGTCTTGCCGGAGTTGGTGCCTGCATCAAACACCACGATACCCTTCCAGTTCTTGTAATCGTCGCCAATCATGCCGGTCATGTATTGTTTCGTGGGCTGTTCGACTTCTGTCCCGGCAGTTTCCGGTTCCTCTTCCGGCACGATAGGGTCAACCGGTGCGCCATCCTCTTTTGCCTTTTTGCGGGAGTTGTGCAGATAGTCCAGAATCTCTTTGATTTTGTTCTGGCGCTCTTCTTCGGTCATCGAGGCGGGGTCGATGTGCTGTTCCTGCTCGTATTCATGCTGCGCCTCTGCCAGTTTCAGATAAAACCCACCAAACGGGTCTCTGGTCGTTGTTTTGTCGCTCATAGGGCACAGTTCCTCCTTTTTGATTCTATTATACTATATTTTGTTGTTGCTATCAAGCGTGTGAGAATAAAATTACGCCATTTGCTCTTAAAAGTGCACTTGTAAAGTCAATGCTTCCAGCAATGGTACTACAACCAATTATTGAAATGTTCACTTTAACAAAAATCCAGTTGACTGGGCTAAAAATCCATGCTATAATACACTCGAAATAAGAGAAATCCCTTTCGGCCGTGACAGAAAAATCCCTTTCAACTGTAAAAACAAAGCGAAGCAACGTCGATAAAGAGTAACCGCCGGAGGCTGGCAGACACGAGGGACTTAAAATCCCTTTCTGGAGACAGAGTGCGGGTTCAAGCCCCGCCGGTGGCATAAAAAATCCCCTTCAGCGTAAGCTGAGGGGGATTTTTTACTGTTGTATCGCGTACAAAGTGTAATTCTGCGCAGGCAGGAATGCAGATGCAGCTCAGCGGTTTTCCATAGCATTGAATCGTTCCAGGAAGCTGTGATCCACACCCTCAGATCGATAACCGGGCATGGTATCAATGGCAACATTGTGGATGCTGCGGAAGATGCTGTTCTCAATGTTGGGGTTATCCCGCTTGAGGCGGCGGAGCAGAATTTTCGTCTCCTGCCGCTTGGAGCCACCGCCGCCGTTGTCGCACATGGTGCAGTTCTCGGTAAAGCGGCAGGCGCACTGGATGAATTCCAGATCATTGTAGCGCTTCCAGGCTAGGATATCTTCTTCCCGGATGCAGTACATGGGGCGGATCAGGGTCATGCCGGGGAAGCTGGTGCTGTGGAGCATGGGTGGCATGGCCTGCAGCTGGGAGCCGTAGAACATACTCATAACGGTCGTCTCGATGACGTCGTTGAAGTGGTGGCCCAGCGCGATCTTATTGCATCCCAGCTCCTTGGCCTTGCTGTACAGGTGGCCGCGCCGCATCCGGGCACAGAGGTAGCAGGGGTTCTTTTCGGTGTTGTTGGCAACGGAAAAGATGTTGCTCTCGAAGATGGTCACAGGGATGTGGAGCAGCTCGGCGTTGGACTCGATCTTCTGGCGGTTGATCTCGTTGTAGCCGGGATCCATCACCGGAAAGACCAGTTCAAAGGGAACATCGCTGTGCTTCTGCAGTTCCTGCATCAGCTTTGCCATCAGCATGGAGTCTTTGCCGCCCGAGATGCAGACGGCGATCTTGTCTCCCTCCTGTACCAGCTCGTAGCGCTTTACCGCCACGATAAAGGGGGTCCACAGCTCCTTGCGGTATTTCTTGATGATACTGCGTTCGATCATCTGATAAGGTTCAAGCTCACGTTTCATGTTGGTTCCTCTTTTTATTTAATGTACGGCGGTCAGCTCACGGTAGCAGACATCGAACGCCTGCAAAAAGGCTTTGATCTCGTCCTCGGTGGTCAGATGGCTCAGGCTGATGCGCCAGGAGGACAGTGCATTGCGGCGGTCGTGGCTGACCGCAAACACCGCACGCGAAGGCAGACCATCCGAAGAGCAGGCTGACTTGACCGAGACGCAGACCCCTTTGGCATCCAGCTCCCGCTGGAACACGGTGCCCTTGACATTACGGACGCTCAGATTCAGCATATGAGGGATGGCGTGTTCCGGGCTGTTGATGCGCACCAGCGGATATGTGCTGAAGGCGGCGCGGAGCTCTGCATTCAGTTTTGCCACATGGTCAACGCGTTCGGGCAGGTCAGTGACGGCGAGATCAAGCGCACAGGCCAGTGAGGAGGCCAGCGCCACAGTGGGGGTGCCGCTGCGGTAGATGGTGGTGCTCTCACCGCCATGGATGAGAGGCTCCAGCGCCAGATTCCGCCGCTTGATCAGCAGGCCGATGCCGTTCAGTCCGTAGAATTTGTGGGCCGTCAGGCTCATGGTGTCCACGCCCTCAAAAGAAACGGGGATCTTACCCACAGCCTGGGTCGCATCCACATGCAGGTGACAGTGAGGGTATGCTTTCAGGATGGCGGCGATCTCCTGTACAGGCTGCACCACACCCAGCTCACTGTCCACCAGCGTTACGGCAACGCAGATGGTATCCGGGCGAAGCAGATCCTTCAGGTGCTCAAGATCCACGGTGCCATCCTGCTTCACGTCCAGCAGGTCGATCCCATATCCCTGTTCCTGTAATGCCGTCAGGGTGCCGCTGACCGAAGAATGCTCCAGCGGAGTGGAGATGATGTGTCTGCCTGCATGGCGGGAGAGACGGGCCAGCCCCTTTAAAGCGAAGTTGTTGGCTTCGCTGGCACCGGAGGTATAGATGATCTCTGCTGGCTGAACGCCCAGCAGGGAGGCGATTTTGATGGTGGCAGCATCGATCTCTGCCTTGGCGGCAGAGCCTGCCTGGTGGTGAGAGTTGGCGTTGCCGATGCAGCGGCGCTCCACGGCACAGAACTGCTCCAACACCCGCGCATCCACCGGGGTGTTTGCAGAATAATCCAGATAGATCATAACATTCCTCTTGAAATACAAATCAATTCAATAGGTTATATTATAGTGCGGACAGGGGCATATTTCAAGATGTCCGGCCAAAAAGCTGAGGGAAACTGCGGCAAACGGATTGCATCCGGGCAGGGTTTCTGGTATACTTTATAAAGTCAGACAGGGAAGGGGAGAGCAAAATGTTTCGTTCGACTTTGCGGAGCGCGTGTTTTGCCTTCCGGTCCCGTTTTTTGAATCTGCTCCAGAAGATTGAGGCACTGCCGTTGTTGCGGCAATGCCTCTTTTTTTGGGCAGCGATGAAAGGAGAACTTCTCTATGAGTGAAAAGATCGATTACTCCAAGGGCATTTACGATGCCCGGCAGCTCGGCACCGGGCGGATGCTGGTCCTGGGCGTGCAGCACATGTTTGCCATGTTCGGCGCAACTGTGCTGGTGCCCCTGCTCACCGGCCTGAGCGTTTCCACCACTCTGCTCTGTGCCGGTCTGGGCACCCTGCTGTTCCACCTTGTCACCAAGGGCAAGGTCCCGGCCTTCCTTGGCTCCTCGTTTGCTTACCTGGGCGGTTTTTCCATTGTAGCCCCCATGCTGGCTGACGCAGACGGCAACCTGACCGTTGTCAATACCAAAATGCTGCCCTACGCCTGCGCGGGCGTGGCACTGTCCGGCATTCTGTACCTGCTGGTCAGCCTGCTCATCTCCACCTTTGGCATCCGCCGCATTATGAAATTCTTCCCGCCGGTGGTCACAGGCCCCATCATCATCTCTATTGGTTTGATCCTGGCCCCCTCTGCCATCACCAACTGCGAGTCCAACTGGCTGCTGGCTTTTGTGGCCCTGGGCACCGTTATTGTCTGCAACATCTGGGGTAAGGGCATGGTCAAGATCCTGCCCATCCTGATCGGTGTGCTGGTCTCCTATGCTGTGGCTCTGGTCACTGGTGCAGTCAACTTTGAGGCCATTGCTGCTGCCGACTGGTTCGGCATCCCCCTGCACAAGAGTGCCATGGGCCTGTTTGCCATCGACGGCAGCCCTGAGTTCATCAGCGCAATGTTCACCATCATCCCCATTGCGCTGGCAACCATGATGGAGCATGTGGGCGATATCGCTGCCATCAGCGCTACGGTCGGCCACAACTATATCAATGATCCCGGCCTGAACCGCACCCTGATGGGCGACGGCCTTGCCACTGCCATGGCCGGTCTGCTGGGCGGCCCCGCCAATACTACCTACGGTGAGAACACCGGTGTTCTGGCCCTGAGCCGCATCTACGATCCGCTCGTCATCCGCATTGCCGCTGTGATGGCTGTGATCCTGAGCTTTAGCCCCAAGTTTGAGGCTGTCATCAACACCATCCCCACCGGCATCATTGGCGGCATCAGCTTTGTGCTGTACGGAATGATCTCCGCGATCGGTGTCCGCAATGTGGTCGAGAACCGTGTGGACTTTACCAACAGCCACAACCTGATCGTTGCCGCTGTCATCCTGGTCTGCGCGCTGGGCTTCAACTCTGTGGGCGGTCTGACCTTCGCTGTGGGCGGTGTCTCCATCAACCTGTCCGGCCTGGCCATTGCTGCTATCGTGGGCATCCTGCTCAACGCCATCCTCCCCGGCAATGATTACGAGTTTGATGCTGCCAACGGTTCCGATGCTCCGAGCAGCGCCAACCTGCAGGTCTAAAAATAAATAGGAATAATTCTTAAAATTAGTCTTGACTAATCTAGGAATCATTGCTATAATAGGCTCAGAAGCAAGGCCCCCTGTACCAGAGGGGAGGCCAAGATCATAATGAAAAACAATGGAGGATATTCTTATGAAAAAGTATGTTTGCACCGTCTGTGGTTATATCGCTGAAGGCTCTATCCCTGAGCAGTGCCCTGTCTGCAAGGCTCCTGCATCCGCATTTGTCGAAAAGACCGGCAACACCTATGTGACCGAGCATGTGGTCGGCATCGGCAAGGCTGAGGGTGTGCCTCAGGAGATCGTTGACGGTCTGCGCGCAAACTTTGAGGGTGAGTGCAGCGAGGTCGGTATGTACCTGGCCATGGCCCGTGTGGCTGAGCGCGAGGGCTACCCCGAGATCGCTGAGGCTTACAAGCGCTATGCCTACGAAGAGGCTGACCACGCATCTCGTTTCGCCGAGCTGCTGGGCGAGGTCGTGACCGACAGCACCAAGAAGAACCTGATGATGCGTGCCGAGGCCGAGTGCGGTGCCTGCGCAGGCAAGATGGATCTGGCCAAGAAGGCTAAGGCGCTGAATCTGGATGCCATCCACGACACCGTCCACGAGATGGCAAAGGATGAAGCCCGTCACGGCCGCGGCTTCGAGGGCCTGCTGAAGCGCTACTTCAACACCGAAGTCTGATAAGGGTTCCCCGGTTATCTATGCTGCCCGCTGCAAGGACATTTTGCCCTGCGGCGGGCTTTTTTGACGTTTCAGGCTTAAAAAGCGGCGCAGAAACTCCGCAGATTTCCCCCTACATAACGCAATAAATTAAGCTGTTTACAGAATAAATGTTCAAATCTGTTCTTGCCTGTTTTTAATGGTCGAGAACAGATTTTTTTATTTGGTGGGCAAACTGTGGGCAAAACTCGCTGATTTGTTCAGTTCTGACCTCTTTTTTTGCTTTTGCCCACATAAAGTCCGAAAGTTGGCTTGTGGCCTAGAAAAATCGGCTATAAATATAATTCTCGATGTGGGCAGACTATTTGACTATTATCTGTAAAGATGCCATTTCCGGTAACGCCCTCCCGCTTGCAAATATAAAATAATTTTTCCTCTGAAGATACGCAAAGCGAACGCGGCGTACATTCAAAATCGTCCTACTTACAAAAAAGGCAGCTGCGCAGAAATTTACGCAGCTGCCTTTTGCCTTTGCAAGGGCTGTACCTTACTGAATGCCGGTAACAGGATAATCCTGTGCTTCCACGGCCTTCTTCAGCACCTCATCGTCTACTTCAGCGTTCAGGGTAACGATAGCAGTACCGGCTTCGTGGCTGACAACAGCCTTGTCCACCTGCGGCAGAGCCTCCAGCGCCTTCTTGACGCGGGCTTCACAGTGGGGGCACATCATGCCTTCTACGGTCAGGGTCTTTTTCATAGCGGTCTCCTCCTTTTGATTAGATGCAGTTGTATCTTCCTCCGCTGCGGGCTGCACAAGGGCAGCGGGCAGGGCAGGGACGTGTTTGGGCGGGTGGTCACGCTTTGCGCTGTGCAGGTCAAACAGGTTCAGCCGCAAGGCGTTGCTCACCACGCAGAAGCTGGAAAGGCTCATGGCAGCTGCGCCGAACATGGGGTTCAGCGTCAGCCCCAAGGGAATGAACACACCGGCTGCCAGCGGGATACCGATGATGTTGTAGATAAACGCCCAGAATAGGTTTTCGTGGATGTTGCGCAGGGAAGCGCGGCTCAGCCGGATGGCGGCGGGCACGTCCGAAAGCTTGGAGTTCATCAGCACTACGTCCGCAGCGTCAATGGCTACGTCCGTGCCTGCGCCGATGGCAATGCCGGTGTCGGCGCGGGTCAGGGCAGGGGCGTCGTTGATGCCGTCACCTACCATGGCTACCTTGCCGTACTTTTGCAGCTGCCGGATAACAGCCTCTTTGCCCTCCGGCAGCACCCCGGCAATCACCTCGTCCACACCGGCCTGCCGACCAATGGCTTCGGCGGTGCGCTGGTTGTCACCGGTCAGCATCACCACCCGGATGCCCATATTCCGCAGCTCCCGGATGGCCTGCGGGCTGTCCTCCTTGATGGTATCTGCAACCGCGATAACGCCCAGCAGACGGTGAGCGCCGCCAAAGAAGAGGGGAGTTTTACCCTGTGCAGCCAGCGCAGCAGCCTGCGTTTGCAGCGCAGCAGGGATAGCGACCTTTGCACCGATAAAGGCAGCATTGCCGCCAAAGATCTCCTTGCCCTCCAGCTTGGCGGTAAGGCCGTTGCCCGGCAGGGCGGTAAAATCGGTAACAGAGGGCAGCTCCAGCTGCTTTTTCTCCGCATAGGCCAGCACTGCCCGCGCCAGCGGGTGCTCGCTGCGGCCCTCCAGCGCGGCAGCCAGCGTGAGCAACTCGGTTTCGGTCACGTCCGCAGCGGGCAGAAGGTCGGTGACAGTGGGCTCGCCGCAGGTGATAGTGCCGGTCTTGTCCAGCGCTACGATGCGGGTACGGCCAGCTTCTTCCAGCGCCGCAGCGGTCTTGAACAGGATGCCGTTCTTCGCACCAAGGCCGTTGCCCACCATAATAGCCACCGGCGTTGCCAGACCCAGCGCACAGGGGCAGCTGATGACCAGCACCGAGATGCCCCGCGCCAGCGCGTAGCCCACATCCCGCCCCAGTAGCAGCCAGACAAGGGTGGTGACCACCGCAATGCTGATGACCGCAGGCACGAAAAAGCCGGATACGGTATCGGCGATCTTTGCAATGGGAGCTTTGGTGGCGGCGGCATCGCTGACCATCCGGATGATCTGGGCCAGCGTGGTATCCTCGCCCACGCGGGTAGCCTCGCAGCGGAGGAAGCCCGACTGATTGGTGGTGGCGGCGCTGACTTTGTCGCCGACGGCCTTGTCCACCGGGATGCTCTCGCCGGTCAGGGCGCTCTCATTCACGGCGCTGGAACCTTCCAGCACAAGGCCGTCCACCGGGATGTTCTCACCGGGGCGCACCACAAAGAGGTCGCCTTTTTTCACCTGTGCAATGGGCACAGTCACTTCGGCCCCCTCCCGCAGCAGGGTGGCGGTCTGGGGTGCCAGCTTCATCAGGCTCTTGAGCGCGTCGGTGGTCTTGCCCTTGGAGCGGGCCTCCAGCATCTTGCCCACGGTGATCAGGGTCAGGATCATGGCGGCAGATTCAAAGTAGAGCTCCATCATGTAGTGCATGACGAGCGCATCGTTGCCGTCTACCTGAGCGCGGGTCATGGCGAACAGGGCGTAGGTGCTCCAGAGAAAGCTGGCCGAAGAACCCAGCGCCACCAGTGTGTCCATGTTGGGGGCACGGTGGAGCAGGCCCTTGAAGCCGCTGATGAAGAACTTCTGGTTGATGACCATCACGATGCCCGCCAGCAGCAGCTGGACCAGACCCATGGCAACGTGGTTGCCGTCGAACCAGTGGGGGAGCGGCCAGCCCCACATCATGTGGCCCATCGAGAAATACATCAGCACCGCCAGAAAGACCAGTGATGCGATGAGCCGTTTCTTCAGTCTGGGTGTTTCGTGGTCAGCCAGGGCATCCAGCTCGGCGCTGGGGGTCTCGGCGGCAGCAGCCTTGGGGCTTGCGCCGTAGCCCGCCTCCTGCACTGCCTTGACGATGGCCGAGGCGCTGGCGGTGCCCTCCACTCCCATGGAGTTGGTCAGCAGGCTCACCGAGCAGCTGGTCACGCCGGGCACAGCTTTTACGGCCTTTTCCACCCGGGCAGAGCAGGCCGCGCAGCTCATGCCCGTAACAGTATACTGTTCCATTGTTTCCCTCCGATAAAAAACGCTGCGTGAATGGGATCAAACGAGCTTGTTCAGGATCCACAAAAACTCCTGCAGCTTCTCCTCACCGCCGTTTTTCAGGTCCTCAGCCACGCAGGTGCTCAGGTGCTGGTCGATCAGCTCCCGGGTAAAACCATTCAGGGCGCTTCTGGCGGCAGCGGCCTGCACCAGAATATCCGTGCAGTACACGTCCTTTTCCACCATGCTCCGGATGCCCCGGATCTGGCCCTCGATGCGGTTCAGCCGGGTGATGAGGTGCTTGTACTCCTCCTCGGTGCGCTGCTTGTGGCGGCAGCCACAGCCGGTGCTTCCCTCAGCCGGGGTACAGCAGGGCTCTTCTGCCGGGGCGGGGGAGCAGTGGGGGCAGCTTCCCTCCGGGATCTTGTTCACATCGCTCATGTCTATTCTCCTTTCGTTACCCCTTGGGGGTATCTTGCTCCATAGCTGCATTATAGCACGGCGGTCCTGTTTCTGCAAGTAGGGCTGGGGGGTATTATTGTGAATTTTTTATGAACACAGAAGATAAAACAAAAGGCTCTGCGCCCCAAACGGGGAACAGAGCCTTTGAAGCATTTGGAACGATCAGCAGGCAAATCTGCGCATAAAGGCAAGGTCGCTTGCGGCGCGGGCGGGCACAGCTTCCTCCCGCAGCACGGACAGGGAAGCCTGTGGCATCTGCCGCAGCATCTCAAAGCCGCCGGCGTAGTCCACACAGGAATCCTCCAGGCTGGTGGAATAGAGCGTTCCATCCGGCTGGAAGTTCTGGCCCTTGAAATGGACCGCCGTGATCTTGTCGCCATACCAGCTGCCCACCTTATCCCAGATGCGGCGCTGTGCATCCACAGACGCGGCCTCCGGGCCCACATAGTTGGCAAAATCGCAGATGACGCGCAGGTTGGGGCTTGCCATAGTGTCCAGCACCATCCGCACTGCCTCGGGGGTGTTCATGGCATGGTAGTAGACGCACTCCACGGCAAAGAGCACTTCCTGCTCCTCGCAGGCGGGCAGGATCTCGCCCAGACTGCGCAGGAGCGCTTCCTGCGCCTCCTTCCGGGTCACACCGGGCTGTTTGGCCATGTTGGTGGTCTCGCTGCCCATGCAGCCTGCACTCAGCACCTTGGCAACAGGGATCTGGCTCAGCACCTTTGCCACCTCGGCACGGCGCTTGTCCTCGTCGGCATAGCTCAACTCCACATAGGTGCCGTCCACGGCAATGCCCACGCCGGATGCTGCCGCAGCCGCTCTTGCCCGCTCCACCAGCGCAGGGGTCACATCGGCATAGCTCTTTACGCCTTCTACCGCCTTGGTAAAGGCCAGCTGGGTGCAGGCAAAGCCTGCCTGCCCGATGGAGGAAAAGAGGGTCTCGGGGTCATGACGGCCAAAATCGTGGCCGCGCGCACCAAGAATGAATTCAGGCATCCTCCACCTCCATCAGCCGAACACACGGGCGGCAAAGAGATTCAGCTCTTTGCCCCACCAGTACCAGTCGTGGGAGACATCGCTGCCCCACACTTCCAGATGCAAGGGCAGGCCGCAGTCGGTCAGTGCATCGGCCATGGCCTGGGTGTCCACCAGCGCGTCGCCCTCGTAGCTGCCCTGACCGGCACAGAGGAGAAGGGCATTCTCCTCGGCCTTTGCCAGCAGCTTCTTGTCCACAAGGCCGTCCTCTGCCAGATAGGCCAGGGGAGCATTGCGCAGGACCAGGTCATCTGCTGCATTGCCCAGGAAACGGCTCACATCGTACAGGCCGGAAAGGCCGATGGCACCCGCGAACACCTCGGGGCGGCGCAGGCGGCAGTTCACTGCCTGATACGCACCGGTGTCCACGCCCACCGCCCAGAGCAGAGTGTCCTTTTTGGCACCGTTCAGGGTCAGGATGCGGGGAGCCAGCTCGCTTGTCAGGTAATTGAAATACTTTTCCTGCATCTCGGCCCGGCGGCGGGGAGCCGTGTCCCCGGCCAGCAGGCTCTCGGCATCGATGCTGTCGGCGCAGAACAGCTGCACCTTGCCCTCATTCAGCAGCGGGGCAATGGCATCGGGCATCCCGTTGTTTTCCCAGTCGTAAAAGCGGCCGCCCCGCGCGGGCAGAGCCAGCACCGGCGTACCGGCATGGCCATAGACCTTGAACTCCATGTCGCGGCCCAGCATCCGGCTCCATTCCTTATAATACGTCCCTTGGATCATGGCAGCATCCTCCTGTTGTCACACAAATTGATTGCGCTGGGGGTCATAGGCGTACCCCACAGCGGAAAGCCTGGCACACAGCGCGGCCTTGTCCTCATCCAGATCCTCGCACAGCGCGTCCAGAGTGGGGTAGAAGTCCCGCAGCTTCAGGTTGATCATGCTCAGCAGCATGATCGGGTCATTTGGCAGAGCCATCGTCGATCCCTCCAGAAGATAACAAAAAAGCCGGTCACTCGACAAAGTGACCGGCAGATGCAGCTACTTAGACAGCGCGGGTAACCTTGCCAGCGCGCAGGCAGCGAGAGCATGCGTAGATATACTTGGGAGAACCCTCCACGACCGCCTTGACACGACGGACATTCGGCTTCCAGGTACGGTTGGAACGGCGATGAGAGTGGGAAACCTTGATACCAAAGGTAACACCCTTGCCGCAGCATTCACACTTAGCCATGGTACTTGCACCTCCTACAGTGAAGTATGGAATTCAAAATAATCAGCTTGACTATTTTACCAGAGATGCGGAGAAAAAGCAAGAGCAAATTTGATTTTTCCGCAACTTTTTTCTTGCAGGGCCAAACCCTTGCCCCAAAAGCGAAAAAATAGTACAATAGGATAAAATCCAACCGAGGGAGAAACGAATGACCGCACAAGGAATGTATTATCTCATCCGGGCACTGGTGACCCTGATCGCCATCCCGTTCCATGAGGCGGGCCACGCGCTGGCCGCCTGGCTGCTGGGCGACCCCACCGCAAAGCGGGAGGGCCGCATCAGCCTGAACCCGTTCCGCCACTTTGACCTCGTGGGCACCCTCTGCATGATCTTTGCCGGGGTGGGCTGGGCAAAGCCTGTTTCCACCGACCCCCGCAATTTCAAAAACCCCAAGTGGGGCATGGCCCTCACCGCGCTGGCAGGCCCGGCAGCCAATCTGCTGCTGGCCTACCTCGGCATGGTGGCGTGGAAGATCCTGTATTATTGGGCCCCCACCACCATGATCACGATTTTTGCAGCCCGCTTCCTCCAATACTTAGTGATGATGGATGTGGGCCTTGCGGTGTTCAACCTCATACCCATCCCGCCGCTGGACGGCAGCCGCATCCTGCTGGTGGTGCTTCCCCAGCGCATCTACTTTCAGATCATGCGGTACGAGCGCGTCATCTTCGTCATCCTGCTGGCGGCTGTCTGGGCCGGTGTGCTGGATGGCGTGCTGGGCACCTTCAATGATGTGGTCTGGGATCTGCTGGATCTCGGCACCGGCTATATCGACCAGATCGCCTATTCTGCGTATTATGCAACCATCGGGACGGTGATCTGAGTGGCAGAAGAACTGACCTTCCGTCTGGAGGATTTTGAGGGCCCGCTGGAGCTGCTGCTCACGCTGGTGCAGAAGCACAAGATGGACCTGCACAACATCCCCATTCTGGAGCTTATCGACCAGTACACCCGCGCGGTGGAATCGGCCGAGAGCACCGACCCTGAAATTTCCAGCGCCTTTATCGAGATGGCCGCCCACCTGGTGGAGATGAAGAGCTATCTGCTGCTGCCCCGCAGTGAAGAGGGCGAGCGGATGAAGCAGGAGCTCACCGGCCAGCTCATTGAATATGACCAGTGCCGCCGGATGGCCGCCCGTCTGCGGGAGCGGGGAGAGGAATATACCGTGTTCGTGCGCACCCCGGCCCGGCTGGAATGGGACAACACCTATGATCTCTTCCATTCGCCGCAAGTGCTGGCAGACTGCTGGCAGGCCCTGATGGGACGCACCACCGTCCGCAAAATGCCCACCCAGCAGCAGTTCGAGCCGCTGGTGTCGGCCCCGCAGGTCTCGGTGAGCAGCCGGGTGGTCTACATCCTGCGCCAGCTCATTGCAGGCGGTGCAAAAAAGATGGACCAGCTGTTTTCCCGCCGCCAGACCCGGGGGGCCAATGTGGCCACCTTTCTGGCGCTGCTGGAGCTGGTGCGCGGCGGCCGTGTGACGCTTGGCCCGGAGGGCGAGCTGAAGATGCGCCGGGGCCGCATCGACCGCACAAAGGAGGAGCAATGAATCAGAAACAAATTCGTGCCGCAGTGGAAGCAATGCTCTTTGCCTACGCGGAGCCTATCGGGGCCGACAAGCTGGCCCAGGCGCTGCAGCTGCCCACCGCCAGCGTGGAATCTGCGCTGGAAGCGCTGCACGAGCGCTGCCAGAAAGAGGACAGCGGCCTGTGCCTGCTCCACCTGAACACCCATTGGCAGCTGGCCACCAAAACGGAATTTGCGGAGTGCATCCGCCGTGTGCTGGACACCCGCCGCTCCATCCCGCTGGGCCCTGCGGCCATGGAGACCCTGACCGTCATCGCCTACAACCAGCCCGTCTCCCGCGCCTTCATCGAGCAGGTGCGCGGCGTGGATTCCTCCTCCAGTGTGTCGGGCCTGCTGGAAAAGGGGCTCATTGAAGAGGCAGGCCGTCTCGACCTGCCCGGCAGGCCGGTGGCCTTCCGCACCACGGACGTGTTCCTGCGGTGCTTCGGCCTGTCCAGTCTGGAAGATCTGCCCCCGGTGCGGGGCACGGAAAGTGAGGCGGCCCAATGAGCGTCCTGTGGAGTGTTCTCGCTGGTATCGGCACGGTGCTGCTGTTCCTCTTAAAAGGGGTGGGCATTCTGCTGCTGGTGGTGCTGGTGTTGGGTCTGCTGCTCATGTTCTGCCCCTTCTGCGCCGATGTGCAGTGGGCGGAGGGCATCTTTCAGGTAAAGGCCGGTGCACTGGGCATCACCTTCCCGGTGTTCCGGTATCCCGCGCCGGAAAAGCCGGAGAAAAAGAAAAAAGAAAAAAAGAAGAAAGCGTCCGGCGGACAGAAGCCCAAAAAGGAAGCCCCGCCCCGCCAGAAGGCGAAGCTGACCCTGCAGATCGTCTGCACCATCTTAAAAGGGGCGGGAAAGCTTGCCCGGGCCATCATCGGCTCCCTGCGCTTCACCCGGATCGATGTTGTCCTCGGTGTCCGGGGCGATGACCCTGCCGAGGCTGCCCGCAGCTATGGCAGGCTGAACGCCTGGCTCTACCCGACGCTGGGCTTCCTGGACCGGTTCCTCTATCTGGACTTTGAGCAGCTCCGGCTCCTGCCGGATTTCAGCAGCGCCGAGCCCACCGTAAAGGATCACGTCTCCTTCCGGGTCACGGCCCGGGCCTATGCCATCGTTTTCACGCTTCTGCGCGTTCTGTACGCGTTCTGGCGCGAAAAGGTACTGGACGTTTTTATCTAGCTCGGGTATAATATTTTTGTATGGTGCGTCCACGTCCCGGCCTGTACAGGGCAGGGAAGTGGTTCCGTGGGAGCGGCGTTCCGCTCCCCGATATAGAAGTAAGGAGGCCGAATTTATGGCTGAGCATCCCATTCAAAACCTGATGAACGTTACGATGGACAAGATCCGTCAGATGGTGGATTCCAACACCATCGTCGGCAAGCCCATCACCACCGATGACGGCACCACCATCCTGCCGGTGTCCAAGGTGAGCTTCGGCTTTGCCTCTGCCGGCACCGATTTCGACGGCAAGAACGCCGCCAACAAGGATCTGTTCGGCGGCGGCTCCGGCGCGGGTGTCAACATCCAGCCCGTGGCATTCCTGGTGGTCAAGGACGGCTGTGTCCGCACCATCCAGCTCTCTGACGGCAACAACACCGTGGACCGCGCCCTAACCATGATCCCCGAACTGGTGGAAAAGGTCAGCGCACTCATTAAAAAGGACGAGCCTGCTGCTCCGCTGGAATCGAAAGCAGAGTAAGTCGTAAGGGACGGCGGGGAGTTTCGTGAGCAAGTGTCCGCTGGGGTGGGACCCTGTTGCCGCAGGCAATAGGGCGGGCGATG
>OHDA01000336.1_pt1 | contig 26751 bp, 19 predicted proteins | sample 1566881 | NCBI WGS metagenome assembly OHDA01 (sample SAMEA3879585, study PRJEB24766) | human gut metagenome | biome: human-associated habitat; feature: feces | place: USA | collected 1985/1987
ATCCCGCCCGGAGGGCTTTTTAATTCATAGGACGTAATTTCCTATGAATTAAAAAAGCAGAGCTGACATCGTACTATAATACAAAAAATCCGGGCAGCAACACCCGGATTTTTTTATGGTCTGGATACTTAGTCCATATAGGCACCCTTCATCGCACTGGTCGCATGCTGTGCATACAATTTTAACAGACCACTCTTATATTTGCTGGTAAAACCTTTCCAGTTCTTTTTACGTTCCTCTAAGATCTGTGCAATTTCTTCCCCGGTCTTTTCCTCGCCTTTGACACCTACGATCGCAAGACGGCGGTTCTCAACATCAAGTTCAATGAGATCTCCCTCTTCCACAAATGCGATCGGGCCGCCGGCTGCTGCCTCCGGAGATACATGTCCTACGACCGGTCCTCTGGATGCGCCGGAAAAACGTCCGTCTGTGATCAGTGCAACGCTGGCTGCAAGTTTCGGGTCGGAGCAGATTGCCTCGCCGGTGTAGAACATCTCCGGCATACCGCTGCCTCTCGGTCCCTCGTAGCGGATAAATACGGCATCTCCTGGTACTACTTTTCCCTTCAGGATCGCATCGATCGCTTCTTCCTCGCTGTCATACGGTTTTGCGTTTAATCTTGCATGGAACATTTCTTTCGGGCAGGCAGTGTGTTTAATGACTGCTCCCTCCGGTGCAAGGTTGCCGCGCAGGATTGCGATGCTTCCCTCTGTACCGATCGCATGGTCAAAATCAGCGATGATATCGGTACGTTTGATCTCTTTTCCGATCAGGGCGGATTTCTCTTTTAAGATCGCATCACAGTGCTCGTAGAAACCGTTCTTTTTTAACTCTTCTAAATTCTCACCGAGTGTTTTTCCGGTAACTGTCATCACATCAAGGTGGAGCATGCTCTTGATTTCTTCCATGACTCTCGGCACACCGCCTGCATAGTAGAAATACTGTGCCGGCCAGTCTCCTGCCGGGCGGATGTTTAGCAGATAATGTGCACCGCGGTGCATTCTGTCAAACGTATCCGCATCAATTTCAAAACCAAATTCGTGTGCGATTGCCGGAATGTGCATGACCGCGTTGGTGGAACCTGAGATTGCAGCATGTACCATGATCGCATTCTCAAGACTTTCCATTGTGACGATATCTTTTGCAGCAATTCCCATCTCAACTAATTTCATTAACTGTTTTCCTGCATCATAGGCAGCCTTTTTTAATTCCGGCGCAGTTGCCGGCATCAGTGCTGTTCCCGGAAGCATCAGTCCAAGTGCTTCAGCCATAACCTGCATTGTGGAAGCGGTTCCCATGAAAGAACATGCGCCACAGCTTGGACATGCATTGTGTTTGTAATAGCGGAGCTGCTCTTCCGGGATCTCACCACGCTCATACTGCGCGCTGAATTTTCCGATCTGCTCTAAGGTTAAAAGCTCATTGATCTTACAGCCCGGATCATTTTCCACATATTCCGGTTTTACAACCGTTGCTTCCATAACACCACCGGTCACAACGATCGCGCTCATCTCTTTTAAACGGCCGATACTCATAAGCATCGCCGGCATTGCCTTGTCACAGCTTGCGATAAAAACACCACCATCAAATGTTGTAGCGTTTGCCTGCGCCTCCACAAGGTTTGTGATCGCATCTCTGTGTGCTAAAGAATAATTGATTCCATCGTGTCCCTGGGACATTCCATCGCACATATCTGTTGCATAATAACGCGCTGCTTTTCCGCCGTTTTCATCAACACCTTTTACTGCTTCTTCCACAAAAATATTTAAATGGCTTGAACCCGGATGGCTGTTTCCATAAGTACTCTCAATGATGATCTGTGGTTTGGAAAGCTCCTCCGCCTTCCATCCCATACCCATGCGAAGCGGGTCCATCTCCGGTGCAAGTTCTCTTACTTTCTGACTTCTTAATTCCATGATAGCCTCCATTCCTGCGCTGCTTTTTACCGTGAAAATCTATAATATACTAAATTTCATGCTCTGTGATTGCTCTGTCATTACCGTTTCTTCTACACGAAGAAAGAAATGATCAGTGCAACGATAAATCCGGTTCCACCAACCAATGTCTCCATGATCGTCCAGGTTTTTAATGTTGTCTTCTCGTCAAGTCCGATCAGTGATCTTACCAGCCAGAATCCGGAATCGTTAAAGTGTGAGCAGACTGTCGCTCCACCGGCAACTGCTGCAACCACACATGCAAGATACATCGGTGATAAGGATGCGATCTCCGGCATTGCTGCTACAATTCCTGCTGCCATGGTCATTGCTACGGTTGCAGAACCTACACAGATTCTTACCAGTGCTGCAACTAAAAATGCTACAACAACGATTGGAAGATTTATGGATGCCACAGCATTACCAATGATCTCACCTAAGCCGGAGTACTGTAAAATATAACGGAGCACGCCGCCACATGCTGTCACAAGAAGGATCAGTCCTGTCGGCTCTAAAGATTTTGTGAGGATCTTCTCTAATTCCGGCATCGTGTATCCATGTCTTGTTCCAAGGATGAACATTGCGGCTAATGTTGCGATCAGAAGTGCTGCAAACGGCTGTCCTAAAAAGTTAAATAACGGTGCCACTCCTGCCAATGCCGGAACCACGCCTGCAACAGATTTCAATATGATAAGTACCAGAGGGATCATGATGATGGTAACGACCGATGCAAAACTCGGAAGTTTGGATTCATCAATATCTTCCTGGTTTGCGATCTGATCCGGAACCGGAACATAAAATTTCTTTCCGCAGATAGCTCCCCAGACCGGACCTGCAACGATCATTGCAAAAAATCCACAGCATACACCGACTAAAATAACCCATCCAAGTTCCACATTTAACATTGTGGCAACTAATACCGGGCCAGGTGTCGGCGGGATAAATGCGTGTCCTACGGCAAGTCCTGCTAAAAGCGGGATCGCATAAAACAGGGAAGATTTCTTTGTTCTTTTTGCAAGAGAAAATGCAAGTGGAATTAAAATGATAAGTCCTGCATCAAAGAATACCGGGATAGAAATAACAAGGCCGGTGATTCCAAGCGCCCATGCAGCCTTCTCATCCCCAAATTTCTTTACCATTGTAACTGCTAAAGTCTGTGCTCCACCCGATGCTTCAAGTATCGCACCGAACATGGAACCGAGTCCTACCAGGAGGGCAATTCCCTTTAGCGTGTTTCCTATACCATCGTCCACCGCCGTTACGATTTCTTCAAACGGCATTCCTGCGATCAGTCCGATTGCAATCGCACCGATTAAGATCGAAAGCATTGCGTGAACCTTAAATTTGATGATCAAAACTAACAACAATGCCAGTCCGATAATTGCTGCAATAACCAGCCGGGTTGTATCTAATTCTGCGACGTTACCCATGATATACCTCCTTATTGATATTTGTATGACGTCTGATGTTTCATTGCGATTATTGTATTTTATTGATCATTTTTTGTCAATACATCTGATGTCTAGTTTGTTAAAACCTCTCTTTTAGACAAAAAAACAAGGTGTTTTCCTAAAAAAGCACCTTGTTTTTTGTATATTTTTCCGATATTGCATCATGTCATATGACGTCTTACCAGTTTTTGGAGTTTTTGTCCCTTACTCATTTTTTTGCTGCGCCTTTGCCTGTTTTTTCAAAATCATCTGACGATTATAATTGAGGTGCATGATCATCGCATATTTTGCACCCGCACTGTCTCCATTTAAGATTGCATCCGTGATCGCACGGTGGGTATCAATCGTTTCGTCTTTTAACTGGCGGTGTGTCAGGTTCACGTGATGACCGCCGACTGAATGATCGGTACCAGTTTCTCAATGACTTTATTTTTGCTGCACCGCGCAATGTAAGTGTGAAATTCCACATCTTTCTGCAGATGGTTCTCCCCGGCAAGATACAGATTTTCCACCTCATCACACAGCCGCTTTAACTCCGCCTTTTCCTCGTCCGTCGCGTTTTCACTTGCCAGCATGGCGATCTCCGGCTCTAACATCAGGCGCACATTGCAGAGGTCTAACGCCAGTTCATATTTGTCCGTAAACCCTGAAAGCCCTAACGGATCATCCTCTAAGCGGTTCGTCCCGATCACATAAGTCCCGGAACCCCTGCGGACCTCAAGCACACCTTTGGAAACCAGGCTTTTTACCGTCTCCCGCACTGTGCTCCGCCCAACGCCGAACAGCTCTGCCAGTTCAAACTCATTTGGCAGTTTCTCACCTATTTTCACCGGCGTATGCAAAATATAATCCATCAGTTCTTCTTCCACATGCGGTGCTAATAATTCCCGGCTCTTTTTTTCCATATTGTATTATTTTCTCCTTTGTCCTGTGTGATGCATAAAGACATCATACCACTTTTTGCCGGATGTTTGAACGCAAAATTTTTAACGTGCCTTCGCAAAATAGTCATTCAAAATTTCCTTGATGTAGTGATAGCGTCTTGCATAAGAGTTTTCCACACGGATGATCTGCATATGGTGCGCCTTACAGATCTCATTTTTCTGTCTGTCCCGCTCCCGTACCACTTCATCCTCAAAATGCTCCTTGCCGTCGAGTTCGATCGCAAAAACGGGCAGCTCGCTTTTTCCCCTCTTTTCATAGACAACAAAGTCAAATCTTCCCATATAAAACAAGTTGTCATAAGTGACATTATCCCGGAACACCTGGGATATGGCAACCTCTTTGTGGATCGTATATTTATTCCGGGTGAGCCAGATATTTTCCAGCGCATGTGTCAGGTTTTTCATAAATGCCGCTTCTGTTTCCGTGGAAAACGGCTGGATTCCAAGTGCTCTCGAACTGATATGCTTTTCCGTAATTTTGGATTCCCCGTTCATTTTCACATACTGCACCAGCTCGTACAGATCATCATCCTCATTTCCCTGATGAAGGCGCTCCAATTCTTTCCCGTCCGCAAGAAGGATCAGCTTGTCCTTCGCCCGCGACGTTGCAACATTGATCAGTTCCTTATTATTTTTGAGCCAGTCATAAGTTCCCTTTCCAGTCCGGTCGCTTAACGCCGTGGAAAACAGCACCACATCCTTTTCGTCTCCCTGAAATGCATGTACCGTTCCGCACACGACATGCTCAAATCCGTTTTCTTTGATCCCTCGCTCGATCAGTATCCGCTGATTCACAAACGGTGTGATGACAGCAATACTTTTATCAGGATTTTCCCCCGCATAGCGCATGATCTCCTCCACCTCTGCCGGAGAGGTATTCTTCATGTCACCTGGCCCGCCATCCACATTGACATAGACAAGCGGCTGTCTTTCCCTGCTGTCAGACTGCACCTGAAGTTTGGAGTTATAATATTTTTTATTGTTAAAGTCTATGATTTTTTTATTACAGCGGTAATGATTTCGCAAAAGTATCTCATCGCTGACCGCATCACAGGCAAGATATGTCTTATAAATGGAATTTTCGCGGTAATCATATTCATCCGCAACATGGTATTTTCTGCGCAGTTTCCGGTTCGTGAGTTCGTCCAATAAAATAACCGGCTTTAACTGCTGCGGATCTCCCACCAGCATCAGTTTTTCACCCCGGATGATTGGCACAAGTGAGACCGCAACATTGCACTGGCTCGCCTCATCCATGATTGTCATGTCAAACAGCGGTTCCGGTTCACCCAGTTTATGGGAAGAAATGCAGGTCGTTATCATGATTGGAAATACCTTCTGCAGCTTCTTTACATTCTCCGATTTCTGCAGATACTTGTTAAATGCTGCTGCCTGCTCATTCACATCTTCATCATCATCTAAAATTTTCCGTAAATCCTGAAACCTGTTACTTTCCAGCTCCTTGATGTATTTTGCGGAGGTATAATACAGATAACTGTAAAATTCATCCTCATTGCGGTCTAATAGAGCCATTGCATCCCGCTCAGATATCTCACCGATCTTCTGGATTTTTTCATCCAGATTCCGCAGCTGACGCCCCTGCAGATCCGTATGGAAATGAAAGAGCGTCGCCACATTTTTCATCCGTTCCTGATACTCCATGACCTGCGTTAACGTTTCTTTGCGCTCCGTCAGGTCTAAGACTTCCTCATATTCCTTTAACCTGCCGGAAAGCTGTTTCGCCCGGTCAATTCTATCACCTTTTCGACGATCTAACGTGGAAGAAAATACTTTAATGCCATGCACCTCTCTCCGCAGCTGGTTGATGTAACAGATACATTCTTTTACTTTTTCCTGATTTCCAAGGCGCAGTACCGGAAATGCGACCCGTTTTCCCTTATAAGTCAGGGAACTTAATTTTTCAAATACATTGTTTATTGGTACATTGTTGTAAGACGCAAACAGTACCGTCATATTGTTAAAAAATGCCGTCACGATCGTGTTTAAGATCGTATTCGTCTTGCCGGTTCCCGGTGGTCCCTGAATATAGGCAAGCGGATATTTCATGGCATTGTTAATTGCAAGAAGCTGGTCGAGATTGATGTTCTGGTTTAACAGTGCGATCGGATATGCCTTCGTTCTTCGCGGACGTTCCAAAAGATCGCCGAAAAATGCCCGGATTGGAAAAGTCACCTGCTCTTTTTCGTACATGTCAAGAATCGCCTTATACTCTTCATGCAGATTTAATGCACAGTCCATGCCAAGTCCGATGACATAGGGCATGTCATCCACAACCGCCCGTGCACCGTTTTTTTCTGTAATCGCATCTTTTATTTTTTCAAGATTTTTTTCAAAATCGGATAACAGCTCATATTCATCCGCATCTAAATACCTTCGGATATTTTCCTGCTCTCCCCCTATGGTAAACTGCGTGCAGATCGTGATATCTTCATCCGGTTTAAATGCCTTGTTTTTTACATCCAGATTCAGATTCCGGTATGCCAGCACATACAATCCATTTTTTGTATGGATGCTTAAAATATTTAGTGCCAGCTTTTGAATATGAAGCGTTTTCCCCTGTTTCGTGCCCCGGTTCATGCGCCGCTGAAAATTTGTCACGATCTCTTTAAACTGTTCCTCCGACAACTGGTACTCCCCGTCACGCACCTGATCTCCGTCGATATAGCGCACCAGTTCATAATTGGTCGTATACGGCGTGGCATCCAGTTTGCTGCACATTTCCAGATAATTCAGTATTTTTAAATTTGCCGTGTTTGCAAAAAGGTTCTGGTAGCGTTCCGGGTGCAGCGCGATGTCTTCGATCAGCCGCTCATTCTCCGGGCAGTACGAGCCTTCCACGATCTCGGTCGAGAGGATGGAATCGATATAGATCTTATCGTATCCCTCAATCGAGCACCGGTTGAGATGAAGTCCGTCCACTTTTAAAGTCTTGTTCCGTGGGTCTAAGTCCCGGATTCCGATCCAGTAGTTCGTGTGCCTGCCTTCTTTGTTCAGATATTCAATTTTCAGCCATTTTCCTTCGTGGATAGCTTTGAAGATATCTCTGTGTATACTGTTCATATGTTTTTGCCAGTCTTCCCAATCCGCCTCGCATACTCCGCCAGCTCCCGGTTCGCTTCATTTAACGGTCCAAACTCTTCTACCGCACAAATACATTTTTTACAGCTATCGATCAGCCGCTTTGCCTCCTGCACCTTATCCTGTCCGACCGGATAAAATGCCTTTTCCGACACAACTTCTGACGCAAGTGCCACAGCCGCTTTGTACTCCACATCATTTTCCTGCAGGATCCCTGCCGCAAACGGAATGTTTTCGCGCCACAGCCTGTTGTATACCGGGATGCCGCTGCCCGCACCGCCGATCACAAAAATCTGTGAACTGACCAGATCTGGGACTTGACTGCCACTGCAGAAATCTTTACTGCTGCAATTCTCTATGTCAGAATCTTTGAAATCTCTTGTATTCTGATATCCCGTACACAAAAAAATCTGCCCCGTCACCGGATCAAAACTCTGATCCGCCACCCCGTATAATTCCTGCACATAATTTCCGGCAAAAATCTCCTCCGGTGTGCCGACGCGGTCGATGCGGTCGCCTCTGACACAGGCGATCGTATCGGAAACTTTCTGCGCAAGGTCAAGCTCATGCAGTGACATAATGACCGCCATCTTTTTATCCCTTGCAAGCATGCGGATGTTTGTAAGTATATCCATCTTAAAGCCCATATCCAGATAGGAGGTTGGCTCGTCTAAGATCAGGATTTTTGTATCCTGACAGATTGCCCGCGCAAGCATCAGACGCTGGCGCTGTCCGTCGCTGATCTTCATGAAATCCTGATCCTGCACTTCACCTGCATGGACAAGCGCGATCGCCTCATCCACTTTTGCCCAGTCCTCTTTTGACAGGATGCCAAATCTTCCCGTATAAGGATAACGCCCGGAGGCAACCACTTCCCTGCCGCTCATCAGCTCCGTGCGGAGGCGTTCTGTCATGACCATGGACAATCGTCTGGAAATCTGGCTGTCTTTTAATTCATCCATGGATGCTTCGCCCAAAAATACGGTTCCATCCAGTTTCTTTAACTGCTTTGTAATCGTCTTTAAGATCGTGGATTTTCCGGAACCATTAGGCCCGATCAGTGTCAGTATCTCCCCCGGCCGGACAGAAAGATTCACATCCCCGATCAAAGGTGTTTTATCATAGCCGACAGTCAGATGCTCTGTGCGGATCTCCTGCATATATGACTACCTCCCCTCCTGTTTTCTCAACATTGCTGCGATCACGACCGGCACCAGAAACAGTGCCGTAACCGAGCTGATACTGATTTCCGTCGGCGCAAACACGGTTCTTGCAATTCCGTCACAAAAAAGTGTCACAACTGCACCACACAAAAAACACCCCGGAATCAGGATAATCGGGCGCGCTGTTTTTGTCGCCATCCTCACCAGATGCGGCACTGCAATTCCGACAAAGGAGATCGGTCCCGCAAATGCAGTCACGCAGGCAGACAGAAGGCTTGATAAAAGGATCATCGTGACCCTCAATACTTTTACATTGACACCAATATTTCTGGCATATGCCTCCCCCATCTGATATGCCCCGATCGGTTTTGCCAGACAAAAAGTCACAAGCACTGCTGCACCGACGATCACGACGATCATTTTTATATTTTCCCATGTCATGCCGGAAAAACTTCCCATCGACCAGTTGTGAAGATTGACGATATTCGAATCGCTGGCAAATGTGACGCAGAAGTCCGTGATGGCGGAACAGATATAACCGATCATGATCCCACAAACCACCAGCAGCGACATTTTTGACACGCGAAATGAAATTAAAAGCACGAATCCCATGGCAAGCATGGAACCCACAAACGCAGCCATAACCATGCCAAAGGAACTGATCATAATGCCTTTTTCCAGCAGGAAAATCATGGTAAGCGCCACCACCAGTTTTGCGCCGGATGAAATTCCAAGCACATACGGTCCTGCAATCGGATTCTGGAAAAAGCTCTGGAGTAAAAATCCCGACACTGACAGTGCTCCTCCTAACAAGATCGCAGCAAGGATGCGCGGCAGTCTGATTTTCCACACGATCTGTGAAAATGTCTCATCTTTTCCACTTCCCGCAAGGATTGCAAACAGATCCGATGTGGATATGTCCACACTTCCCGCTCCGACATTCCATAAAAACATTACCGATAATATGATAATTGCAACAACAAAAGAGATGATATAACGTTTTTTCATGATTTCCTCTGGTTTATATGAATTCCTGTCAGTTGATTTTCTTCAAAAACCGGTACTCTGCATCCGTTTCCCCATTCAGTACCTTATTGAGATCCTCAATGAAATCACAGGTTCCACTGGTCTGCTGGTAAAAATTGCTTCCGGTTGTGTAGACCTGTCCTGATTTTACTGCTTTAAAGTCGGCAAACAGACTATTTTTCTGTACCAGTTCAGCGATCGATGTCAGTTCTCCCTCTATTGTACCATTGTAAATGAGAATGTCAGCATCTTTTTCGGCAGCATAGAAATCTTCCATCTGCATTTTTAATGTGGAGAGTGCATTTTCCTCTTCCGGGACATAACCATTTAAGGAATAAGTGCCCCCCGCAAGTTCGATCATTGATGATACATAATCATTTGGTTTCCGTACCGTGACCGTTCCATCCGATGCAACTGCAAAAAATGCTACCGACAGCCCCGTTTTTTCTTTTTCCAAAATTGGCTCAATATGTGCTGCCTGCGCATCAAAAAACGCTTTGGCCTGCTGTTCTCTCCCGAACAAAACGCCAAAAAGTTTTATCCATTCCAGTCTTCCAAGCGGATGCTTTTCATAGCTGGAACGCTCGATCATGACCTTGATTCCAAGTTCTTCTAATTTTTCCTTCACTTCCGGATTGTGCGTGATCATCGTATTTTCAACCGCAAACGTGCATCCACCGGAAAGTAAAAGTTCATAGTCAGGCGCACTGTATTTCCCGGCATAGATCAGATTTCCCGCTGCCATGGCATCTGCCGCCTCTTTGACATACCAGTCTTTTTCTTTTACTCCTGTATATTTCAGATCGGAGACCGCACCGATCTGACAGACTAAATCCATCACCGCACTCGACACCAGATATACATTTTCAAGCGGCTGTTGTAAAACTGTCACATCTGCCGGAACATCCGCCGGCACTTTGACACCTTTTGGCACAAGCAAAAAACGACCGTTATCCACGATCGTAATCAGCTTATAAGCACCATATTGTTCTACTTCAAACTGGTCGGCGCAGGATAACTCCATACGCCCATTGCAGTCTAAGTCTTTAAAATCTGCCGTTTCCGGAAATTGAAAAGTCAGGGTGTAATCAATCTCATGCGGCGTACTCATTGCCGTCGTATCACCGATCACATCCATCTCACATGGGATTCCATCGATTGGAAATGTGAATGTAGAGTTTCCACCTTCATTTTCATTGAGATATTTCTCCCCGTTCACGATCATGTAATCGTAATGCGTACTGCTCCATGTGATCGTCGCATATGCCACTCCATCCTTCACAGTAACTTTCGCCTGTGAATCCACAGTTGCTTTTCCGCTGCCGCCTTCTAATGTGACTTCCACCGTATATCCGCCATCCTCAGGAACTGAAACTTCTGTGCTGTCTGCCTGTTCTGCGGCATCATTTCCAGTCATGCTTTCTTCTGTTCCATCCTGATCTGCCGTTCCCTGCACATTTTCCTCTGCTGTCTGTGCATTTTCCTCTGTGACTGTACCTGCCGCTCCCTGTGCACTTTCCGTGGCTGTCTGACCAGCCCCGCCTTCTACTGCAGCGGCATTATTTTTTGCACCGCATCCCGTGAATATCTGCATGCACATCATTGCGGATAAGATTACTGCGGTCACTCTCTTTTTATTCATACAAATCTCCATTTATTAGTTATCTGTCTCCTGCGGATCAGAAACGCTTACTTTGTGATCGTACCACTCGCCTTTTGTGCCGAGGATTGCAAGATCAAATTCTTCATCTAATGCTTCTACCGGCACATCAAAACCATATACCTCGTCGGTAGTTCCATCACTGTATTTTACGGTATCCGTTGTCGGCTCTAAAATATCAGCACCGTCTTTTTTCGCATCATCTGCTGTTCCGACAAACAGATTTACAATTTTTTTTGAAACAAGGCTGATATGGATCGTCATTTTTCCGTTTTCTACGGTAAGGATACCACGTCCCTCATCTGCCTCATTTACATGAAACATGCTGCTGTCTGTATCAAACTTTGCGGTGTAAACACCATCCTCGAGAGTACCAACGGTACTCTCTGTGGTGGATGTTGACTCAAGGTTTCCAAGGGAATCAATTGCATCTTTTGTATGATCAATATAGATCTGCTGGATTGCTTCGATTCTTCCAAGTCCTGAAATCTGTGTATCAACGCTGTCAAAATATCCACTTGCTGTGAACTGGCTCTTCCAGGAATCTTCGTCGTCACCTGCCATATCGTTGTTTGCATGATCTCCTGCAACAACCATAAGAGGTCTTAAAACAACTTTTGTATAACCGGCTTCTTTTACTGCCTCAATCACATTTTCGCATGCTGTCTCTTCCGGCTCACCCTCAACAGTTCCGATAAACACATTATCATAGGAAAGATCTTTCATCTGTGCTGCCATCTGGCTATAGCTTACTTTTGCAGAATGGGAAGTTCCATGTCCCATAAATACGAATGCAGTTCCATCTTCTTTTGCTGCATCTAAAGAATCATATCCTGCTGTCTTTACTGCCTCTGCTGTAATTGCTTCTGCAACTTTTGCCTTATCCTCATTGATCACAGTTGCATCAGATCCTACTTCACCAAGCATCGGTTCTGCAACGGTAACTGTCTCAAATTTGTCTTTATAATTGTCAAGTGTCTCTACCAGCTCGTCATACTCTGCACCATGCATTAAGTGTGTCGGCTGAACAACAAGATTTTTTACTCCGTTGTCAACAGCTCTCTCTAATGCCTGATCCACATTATCAATCTTTTCGTCATCTCTTGCCTGTACATGGTTGATGATGATCTGTGCGGTAAATGCTCTTCTTACAGACCAGTCCGGATATGCTGCTTCCAGTGCTTTTTCGATTCCACTGATATCCTCGGCACGACTGTCGTTAAATGAGGTACCAAAACTTACTACAAGAAGTTCATTTTCTCCGATATTATCTTCATTTAACGGATCATCCTTTGAGGCATCTCCTGTATCTCTTCCGAAATAATCCGGATCTGCGTTCTCGCCGGAAACTAATTCCTTCTGTGCATCTGTCAATGCATCCCATGCCTCTTTTGCCTCTGCACACTGTGCGTCCGTATCATCATTTCTTGTCTGAACATAGATCGCATCGATCAGTTCTGCGACGTGATCGGCTGCCGCCTGATCGTCAACTTCCGTGCTCTCTACGGTTTCTGTTGCCTCTGTTTTCTCTGAAGATACTGTCTCAGAGGTTTTTGCTGTGTCTGTTGCTGCTGTGTTGCTGCTTCCGCATCCGGCGACCATACCTGTTGCAAGCGCTAATGTGGTAAGTAACGCGATAGTTCTTTTCTTCATAATGCTCTCCTTATTATAATATAATGTATCGTTCATAGTACACAGTGGAATTTTTCCACACAAAGAAACACTCCGCCTTATTTGAGGGCGGAGTAATAAGTCTGCATAAATAAGCTGACAATCTGACAGCCTACATTTACGGTACGACCAATTACTCGTGATCCGGGAAATATTTCCCTGTACCAGACAACTGGCAGGTTTCCTGGCTGAAAGATCATCACACAGATTCCGCCTTCCCAACATACTGCAAAGTACATCAGTGACTTATCTTTGGAATCTGCACTCCCTAATCACAGTGACGAGATCGTACAGGAATCGCACCTGTTTCCCTTTTAACCAACCTATTTTTAATATGAAAAATATACTGTACTTTATGTACTGCTCCATTTCCCGGATAAAAACAGCCGGCACCAATTATCTTCTCTATGAAACTTTTAATATACTAGCATATCCACTCCCTATTTACAACAACCACTTTTCTCTTGCAAATCATTCAAAATATGGTATACTAATCAAGTATTTGCAAAAACATATCTGGAGACGTATCGAAGTGGTCATAACGGGGCGCACTCGAAATGCGTTAGCCCTCCGGGGCACGAGGGTTCGAATCCCTCCGTCTCCGCTCATTAAAAAGGAAACACAATTTGCTTTATATTTGTGTTTCCTTTTTTCTTTTCACACTTTTTCGTGATTACCCACAATTTCATAGCCAAAGTACCATATTTTTTTTAATTTATGTCTACCATTTTTGTCAAAAAATAGTAAAATAAGTGTAATTAATCTATAGGAAAGGGAGCTTGATATCCATGAAAAGCAAAAGCGTAAAAAATTCACTGACACTAATGTGTCTTATGATTGTTCTTGTATCTGTCATAGTCATTGGCGGTATTTCAATTTCAAATATCAGCACTATGACTTCCACGGCAAACAAGAATTATGAAAATGCCAGGTTAGATGGGTACAATACTGAGATCAAAAGTCAGGTACAGTCTGTCATCGCTATTTTACAGGCAGAATACGACAAATCCCAAAACGGTGATCTGACTGAAGACGAAGCAAAAAAAGAAGCAGCAGAGATCGTCCGCAACATGCGTTACAGGGATGATGGAAGCGGTTATTTCTGGATCGATGATACCGACTACAACCTCATTATGCATCCGATCTTAACCGATCAGGAAGGTAATAACCGTTACGATCTGACAGATCAGAATGGCGTCAAGATCATTCAGGAGATCATGAAAGTCTCGACCGGTTCTGACGGCGGCGGCTTCAATGAATTTTATTTTACGAAAGCCGACGGTGTTACCGTAGCACCAAAGATCGCGTACTCTCAAATCTTTACCCCATGGAACTGGGTTGTTTCCACCGGTAACTATGTAGATGATATGGAAGCGGAAATGAATAGTTCCAAAAACGAAGTTCAGGCGAAATACCATACTATGATCACAGTCATAATTATAATTGATCTGATTTTTACAGTTATCGTATTCATTGCTTCCCGTATTTTCGGTAATACGATCTGCAAACCTTTGATCGAGATTCAGAATTTTGCAAACAGGATGTCGACCGGAGACCTGACTACCGGAGTCAATGTTTCAAGTAACAATGAACTTGGAAAAACAGCCGGTGCACTTGATCTTGCACAGCAGGAGGTTGTCGGACTTATCTCCAACATTGATGGAGTTTCCTCTCATTTACAGTCCGCCGTTTCGGATTTCAAAAAGAATTTTGACAGCATGAACGAATCTATCCAGAACGTTTCGACTGCAATCAATGAAATTGCCCAAAACAGTAACTCTCAGGCAGCATCAACTTCAAGTGCCTCTGAAAATATTGCTGAGATTGCCGATGGCATCGCAGATACTTCCTCAGAAATGGAATCCCTTGATCAGAATGCACAGCTGATGCAGGATCGTTCCAATAAGTCCATGGAAACTTTACACAGACTGATTGATGTCAATTCTACAACCAAGACTGATATTGATTCTATGTATAACCAGACTGCCCAGACAAATGATTCCGTCAACAAGATCAGTCAGGCAGCTACCCTGATCAGCGAAATTGCATCCCAGACCAACCTGCTTTCTTTAAACGCTTCCATTGAGGCAGCGAGAGCCGGTGAAGCCGGACGTGGATTCGCAGTTGTTGCAGAAGAAATCGGCGGACTTGCCACCCAGTCTGCGCAGACGGTCAGTGAGATCAACAATATCATCAGTGAATTAAGCCAGAACTCTGAAAAATCTATGGAGCTTATGAAGAAAATGAGCGAGGCATCTGACGAGCAGGTTGCAGCACTTGAAAGCACACAGCAGATGTTTGAAGACTTAAAAGGTGCTCTCGATTCCTGTATGGCGTCCATCCAGACCATTACAGGAAAGATCAAGAATGTCAATTCTCAGCGTGAGCTTGTCACAGAGAGTATCGATACCCTGACACAGCTTGCAACCGACAATGCATCCTCCACAGAAGAAACTTCCGCAATGGCAACCGAGCTCGATGCCGTTGTCCGGAAATCTTCGGATCTGGTATCTGCTTTAGCAGATGATATTGAAAAACTTTCTGCAGATATGAAACAATTTAAGCTGTAAATCATATGAACGATATACAAATTAATATTTGCTCAAAAAAACCGTGCGGTAATTTTAATCCGCACGGTTTTTATAACTAAAAAGCAGAACTGCACCCGTGCAGCCCCAGCAGTAAAACGAGTGGAGCAGGCTCAATGCCGCTTCCTCTTAAGCAAAACATTTTTTGATCTGTTCTGTGATCTCACCGTCTATCCATCCCTTTTGCACCATATTTTCCAATATCTCACATGCTGCCTCGTGCGTCATTCCGGATTTATACGGTCTGCTCTCCGTCAGTGCCTGATAGATATCAATGCACGCCATGATACGTTCCTGCCTGTTTAGCTCGTCGGCAGTTTTACCGAACGGATACCCGGTGCCATCGAGTTTTTCATGGTGGAGCGCCGCCCAGTCACGGATATCTTCCATTCCTTCTGCCTGTGATAAGATCAGATATGTGTATCCCGCATGATTTTTCATTTTAGAAAACTCCTCGTCCGTCAGGCGTCCCGGTTTTTCTAAGATATCATTTCCGATTGCTGCTTTCCCGATATCGTGCAGCGCGCCTGCCAGGTACATTTTCAGCACCGTCTCCTCGTCATCACCGAGATATCTGGATAATCTGGCTGCATTTTCCGCAACACCGAGTGAATGGCGGCTTGTAAATTCGGATTTATAGTCGATGATCTTTGCAAACAGATTGGCAAAATTTTTGCACATTTCATCGCTTAAATCCCGCTTTTTTCTCGGAACAATATTCCACAGCCGTTCTTCTAAATCTGCATCTCCAAGACTCAAAAAATGTTCTTGCCCAAACACTTCCAAAAAAGTATCTACGCATGCAGTATCAAATTTTGTCCCTTTATTTTTCAAAAGATAATCTTTCGCGCGCTGCCACACGGCATCATCAAATACCGGCGTCCGGCAGAACGCATCTAAAATATCACACAGATGAATGATCCTTGCATAAAGAGGGATCTCTTCCCACGTTTTTCCAAATGGTCCGCTTCCATCAGCATTTTCATGGTGATATAAAATCACATTTTTCACATCCGTCAGAAACGGGTACATTTTTAAGTTTTCCTCCCCGTAAATGCAGTGGATGCCAAGCTGCTTTGACGTTATATTTTCCGTATTATTTTTTGTAAGGTCATTGTGAAATTCCTCATAAATATACTGCGTCAGCGCATTGTCGTGCAGCAGCGAACACGCCGCGAGATCCTGCAGGGCATCTCCTGTAATTCCCATTTTTTGTGCTGTGCATACGCTCATATATGCAACTCTTTTTCCATGTTTTGTCGCAACATGGGTCAGTTCCGCTTCGACACAGTCGAGTGCATAAGAGCATGCACCAAGCAGACCAATAATGTCTAATTCCATTTCCCATTCACTCTCTTTTTTATTTTTTTCTATCTTAGCACACCAAAATCACTTTTGATACCACAGAATTGCTTTTCATTTCAGAAAATTATTTCTGCGGGTGAACGCCGTTTTTCCACCGTGCTCTGACAGCATGAACGGCTCATTTTCCAGATTTTCAATTTCAATCTTTTCTTTTACGCAAAGCGGATGTGCCTCCGGCAGCACGACCATGTATTCATCCATTTTTGACATATCACTTTAGCAGCTTCTGCCACACACTCTCACTGTGACCGGCATCTTTCTCATACAAATTGATATACTCTCCCGCCGTGCTGCGATCCTTAAATGCCGGGTACAAAAAACCTCTCTCCGGCACGCCCGGCTCATATTCGCCCTCTAACGGACTGACCGCACAGATCAGATATTCGTACACTTCCTCTGAGCCCTCCTGCCATGCCTTATCGGTCCCTTTGACCGGGACATCGTATCTCCCGTGGAACAAAAAACACGCATATGGGCACCCCGGCTGATATTTCTCTCCAAGCAGCTCATAGAAAAGATCCGGGAATGCATCGTCTTTCAGACCTGTCTCCCTGATCCCGTCAAAGAGCTGCCAGATACTGCCCGGCTTTCTTTTTTCTTCCGGGATCCGGTATTCTCTTAACTGTTCATTTGTTTTTGAGATCAGCACCGTCTTGGCAAGTTCTAAGTTTTTGGCTCTTTCGGATGCAGACAGTTTTAAGAAATGCGTATTGAATGTTCCATCCACATATCCCTCTTCGTCAAAATATGCGCCTGCGATCCGGTCTATGGATGCCCGTGCGGGAGTCATGCGCCTGGTCAGTTCTAACATGTCGTCGCGATTTATCATTTTGGTCCTTTCATTCCCGTAATTTATTCCATTAAATTTACACTATTTTTACACTATTTTTCACTATTCTTTCACTATTTTTTTCTTAATTACTTTCCTTTTTTACACCAGCCCCTGAATCAGGATAAACAGGATCAGCAGCGGCAGTATAAACTGGAAATATGGCTTTAACTTTTTCGAAATCTTAAGGCCCTCTCCCGAATTCGCCTCGTCGATATATCTGTCAAACCCCCAGCCCCACTTTGTTACGCTAAACAGCAGATAAATCAGTGAACCGACCGGAAGAAGCAGGTTGCTGACGATAAAGTCCTCACTGTCGAGCACATCGCGGCCGCCTATCAGATGCAGGCTGCTCCACACATTGTAACCCAGTACACACGGAAGGCTTGCGAGCAGGATGATCACTCCATTGATAAGTGCGGCTTTATTTCTGCTCCAGTGAAACATATCCATACAAAATGACATAATGTTTTCAAACACTGCCATGACCGTCGAAAAACTTGCAAAGGTCATGAAAAGGAAAAACAGACATCCCCAGATCCGCCCACCAGCCATATTGACAAACACATTTGGCAGCGTGATAAAGATCAGGCTCGGTCCGGCATCCACTTCCACTCCATAGCTGAAACATGCCGGGAAAATGATCAGTCCAGACATGATCGCCACAAAGGTGTCAAGACCGCAAATTCTTGCGCCCTCACCGGCAAGCGAGTGATCTTTGCCCATATAACTTCCGAAGATCTCCATTGCGGCAACGCCAAGACTCAGTGTGAAAAATGCCTGATTCATGGCTTCCGTGATCACATTTTTAAGCCCTGTCTCTGCAACCGTGTCCAGATTCGGGACAAGATAAAACTTCACGCCTTCTGCTGCACCCTGCAGTGTAATACTGTGCACCGCGAGAACAACAATCAGAATCAGCAGCGCGCTCATCATGATCTTGCTTATTTTTTCCAGTCCGTTCTGCAGTCCCCTGCTGCACACAAAAAATCCCAGTATCACGGTAAGGATCATCCAGAACGCCATCTGTCCCGGATCTGCGAGCAGATTAGAAAATACTGCCGCAGTATTGTCCGCAGTCATGCCGGTCTGGAATTCGCCTTTTAAAAATTTAAAGAAATACGATACCATCCAGCCTGATACGGTCGTGTAATACATCATCAGCATATAGCAGCCAAACATTGCGATCCAGCCGTGAATATGCCACTTGCTGCCTTCTTTTTCGAGTGCTTTATAACCTAACACGGCGCTTTTTCTGCTGGCTCGCCCCACGGCAAATTCCATGGTCAGCACCGGAAGTCCCATTGCTATTAAAAATATCAGGTAGAACAGGACGAAGATGCCGCCGCCGTTTTGTCCAGCCACATAGGGGAATCGCCAGACGTTTCCGATTCCGATGGCGCAGCCGGCGCTTACGAGCAGAAATCCCAGGCGGGATTTGAAGGATTCTCTTTTCATTTTTATTTTGCTCCGTTTCTTTTTTTACTTAGTGGATTCAAATTCTTTTAGGGCGGTAAGTGCCTGACCACCAAGCAGATACAATATTCCTGTATTGAAGATCGTCATGAGACCGATTCCGACGTCGCCGAGATCCCATACGAAAGTGTAGGCGGCGATTCCGCCGATAAATAGCATAATTAATGCAAGGATTTTGTACAGGGTCTGAAAGATCCATTTATCTCCAAATAAATAGGCGACGTTGCTTCTGGCATAGAAGAGGATGCCTAAAAATGTGGAGAAACTGAATAAAAACAGGGTCACTGCGATGAATATGACGCCAAATTCACCCAGGTGATAGCGCATTGCCGATTGAAGCAGATCCATGCCTTCTTTTCCCGCCACGACATTTTCCGGTGCAGTGAGCATGATCATAGCAGTGCAGCTGCAGATCACAATGGTGTCGACAAATACGCCAAGTGCCTGTGTCAGTCCGGCGCTGACCGGTGTCTCACATTCGGCTGCTGCGGCTGCACAAGGAGCAGAGCCGGAACCGGCTTCGTTTGAAAACAGTCCACGCTTGATGCCGTTCATAAGGACAGCGCCGAAGCCGCCGGAAACTGCCTGTCTTAGCCCAAACGCCTCCTCAAAAATCCGACCAAAAACCGCCGGGATGCTTCCAATATTTTTCAGGATAATAAATATCGTGATTGCAAAATAGCAGACCGCCATAACCGGTACGACCACGTCAAGCACTTTTACCGTCGCATTTTTCCGAAGGACGATCACCGCTGCGATCGCAACCAGTACGATCGTTGTGTAGAGTGGCGGGATGCCAAATGCATTTTCAAAGGAAGATACCACGGAATTGCTGATGACCTGGCTGATGCCACACCAGCAGATCAGTCCTGAAATTGCAAAAAGTACCGCGATCAGCACATGCTTTTTCTTCTTTTTCAATTTTTCTTCACAGAAATGATGGATATAATATGCGGGACCTCCGCGATATCCGCCATACAAAGGATCTTTTTCCTTGTGTAACTGTGCGAGCGTCCCCTCCACAAATGCGGTCGAGGAACCGATCAGCGCAGTCAGCCACATCCAGAACACAGCACCGGCACCGCCTGCCGAGATTGCCGCCACAACGCCTACCAGATTTCCCATGCCGACTCTGGTAGCCGTCGAGACGATCAGCGTCTGAAATGTGGAAAGACTGTCCTTTGTTTCCTTTTTTGCCATAAGTGCTTTTATCATATCCGGGAAAAGCCTGACCGGCAAAAATCTTGTGCGGATCGTAAAATAGATTCCTGTCGGAATCAGAAGAATTACAAGTAAAGAAATCCCTATGCTGCTTTCCTGCGGCAAAGGGATCGTAATCAGATCTCCCCATAAAAATGCGTAGATCTTTTCAATGACCGAGACTATCATAGTATATACCTTTTCCATCCTTAGTTTGTACTTTCTCTATCATACTATAGATTGTCTCTTTCATGCAATAAACAAGTGATAATTTAATGTAATATAGTTGAAATATTTTTATTCTGTTACATTTTCAGTTTCCGGAATTTTAAATTTCTGGATCATTCCCTGCAGACTCTCTGCCTCACTGCTCATCTCCTGACTGGCAGCCGCACACTCCTCAGATGTTGCAGAATTTGTCTGCACAACGTCATTGATCTGCTCAATTCCCTCATTGATCTGCTGGATTTCTGTTGTCTGTGTCTCTAATGTATCCGCAATATGTGTAACGTCTTCCGTAATCAGCTTGGAGTTCTCTGCTACCTCCTCCAGCTGTGCCGCAGTCTCTTCCGCGATTATCATACCTTTTTCTACCGCATTCACAGATGTTTCAATCAGTGATGCTGATTCTTTTGCCGCCTGGGCACTCTGTTCAGCTAATAAATTTACCTGATTCGCTACAACTGCAAATCCTTTTCCTGCCTCTCCGGCCCTTGCCGCTTCAATAGAAGCATTCAACGCCAGCAGATTTGTCTGGGAAGCAATTTCATTAATTGTTGCAATAATCTTATCAATCTCTTTTGATGCCTCATTAATCTCATGCATAGAAGCAACCATTTCATGCATCTTACCATTGCTGTCTGAAATGGCATTTCCAAGTTCATCCACTCTTCCACTGATTGCTTTTGCAGATTGTGAATTTTTTTCTACCTGTTCAGAAACTCCGGCAACTGTAGCCGTCAGTTCTTCTACAACCGCTGCCTGATTCGTAGCTCCATCTGCAAGATCATTGGAACTTGATGCCACCTGGTCTGCTGCACTTGAAACCTCACTCGAAACATTTTTAATTCCTTTGATCGTTTCTGCCATACTCTTCTCAAATGCCATGAAAGAATTTAAAATACCGATAAAATCTCCCTTCCACTCTCCTTCCGGCTGAACATCAAAATTTCCTTCTGAAAACAGTTTCATTGCACGATCAATATCATCTACATAAGTTCCCAAAATACGAATTGATTTGCGCATACTGTGCGCCAGTCTTCCAATCTCATCTTCCGAATGATATTCCAGCGCACTGTGTAAATTTCCTTCTGTCAGTTCCCTTGCAACGTCTTCCACTGCACGTAACGGATCCAGAATTGTTTCAAGTACCTTTTTACTTATTACCTTAGCCAGTGTGCATGCACAAACCAGACAGATAATAATACACACCATTCCTGCAACAGCAAAAATAATTGTAGTTCTTGCAGACTGCTCACTTACTTCATCTGTGATCTCATCTAATCTTATGGCAATTTCCACAAGTTTATTTAATGCAGGTGTACAACTATTAAAAATTTCATCAATCGCTTTCTCTTTTTCGCCATTTTTAATTTCTTCTATAATCGAATAACCAATGTTTCCCCAATCAGAAAGAGCAGATGCATACTCATTATATTCCTCATCCGGTAAGACTTTGGTTTTCTTTAATATTTCCAGCTGCGAATCCACTTCTGTAAGCAGCTTTTTTACATTCTGCTCATAACTGTCATAAGCAGATGTATCATTATTTAATGCCATTTCCCTGATATTTCTCGCTGACGTATTCACATTGATCCTGCAGATTTTTACCGCCTGATCCGCAGCATTGACATCATCTATATAATGTAACATATTAGCAAATAACACACCTATGACCACAATAGAAAACAGACCCGAAATCAACATCATACTAATGACTTTTCCGTAGCCATAGTTTATCCTCTCCTGCAGATGCATATTTTCCAATTTGTCTTTCATTGTACTCTTTTGTGACAACATAGATTGTTATTTCCTTTCTCTATTGAATTTTTGAATTTTTACTCTTATATACCAAATTCCATTTTCAAAGTCAATACGGTTTCGGTTCAATTTTTCATATTCTACTTTTCGCATAATATTCAGCACATCCCACGCAAAAAAATTCAGCACTTTTACCAAAAAAGAAAACCACCACTCCCCGGCTCCCGGTTTGTGATGGTTTCCTGCTATATTATTCTGTCCACTTCTTAAATTCTTCATCCGTACATTTCACATAATGTGTCCCGGACACCAGATGATCCGTTCCCTTATTATAAACAATGCCGGAAGTCTTGTAATCGTAGCTCAGTGCCACACGATTTTTTTCCACGACCGGATTCGGTGCAGGTATCGCAGAAAGAAGGCTCTTCGTATATGGGTGGATTGGATTCTCAAAGATTTCCTCCGTTGTTCCGGTCTCTAAGAGATGTCCCAGATGAAGTACCCCGATGCGATCCGAAATATATTTGACCATGGAAAGATCATGTGCGATAAACAGATACGCGGTTCCTGTCTCCTGCTGGATATCCTTCATCAGGTTAACGACCTGTGCCTGAATGGAAACGTCCAGCGCAGAGATACACTCATCTGCAATGATCAGTTTCGGGTTCATGATCAGCGCTCTCGCAATTCCGACACGCTGTCTCTGTCCACCGGAAAACTGATGCGGATAACGGCCCGCATGTTCCGGCGCAAGTCCAACTTTTGCCAGGATGTTTTTGATCTTTTCCTCACGCTCTGCGCGTGTCTTGTACATATGATGGATATCTAACCCCTCGCCGATGATATCGCGCACCTTTTTTCTTGGATTTAAGGATGCCATCGGGTCCTGGAAGATCATCTGCATCTGCGTGCGCAGTGCCTGGCTGTTTGCCTTATTGATCCTGCCGCTGATGTCCATTCCATTAAAATTGATCTCCCCGGCGGTCGGATCATAAAGTCTTATGATACTTCTTCCGATCGTTGATTTTCCGGAACCGGATTCCCCGACCAGACCATATGTCTCACCCGGATAGATCTGAAAACTTACGTTTTCCACCGCATGCACGGTATAATTATTACTTACCTTAAAATATTGTTTCAAGCCTTTCACGGTAAGAAGAGGCTTACTGTTTTCATTCACCGTCATCGATCTTTGCCTCCTTCTTCATTCGCGCAATACGCTCTTTTAATTCAGGCGGCATCTCTGCCTTCGGTGCCCGCGGATCTAACAGCCAGGTAGCCGCATAATGTGTATCTGTCACCTGAAACATTGGTGGATCTGCCTTGTCGTCGATCTCAAGCGCAAACTGGTTACGCGGTGCAAACGCATCGCCCGGTTTTTCGTTTAACAGGTTTGGCGGAGAGCCAGGGATCGTGTAGAGTCTCTCATCCGCAGTGTCAAGATCAGGCATTGCGGAAAGCAGTCCCCAGGTATACGGATGTTTCGGATCATAGAAGATCTCATTGATCATACCTTTCTCAACGATTTTTCCGGCATACATGACATTGACGTAATCTGCCACTTTGGCAACCACGCCGAGGTCATGTGTGATGTAAATAACGGAAATGCCTCTCTCTTTCTGTACCCTGCGGATCAGCTCGATGATCTTTGCCTGAATCGTAACATCCAGTGCAGTCGTCGGCTCATCACAGATCAGAAGATCCGGGTTGCAGGCAAGCGCGATGGCAATGACCACACGCTGTCTCATACCACCGGAGAGCTGGTGCGGATAGTTTTTCATACGTTTTTCCGCATCCTCGATACCAACCTCTTTTAACAGTTCTACTGCCTTATCCCAGGCTTCTTTCTTCGGTGTCTTAAAATGCCAGATCATACCTTCCATGATCTGTTTTCCGATCGTCATGGTCGGATCAAGACTCGTCATCGGATCCTGGAATACCATAGCAATTCTTTTTCCATTGATATGTCGTCTGATCCACTTTTTATCTTTTGTTAAAATGTCTACCGTCTGCGGTGTTCCATCCGCATGATGATAGGAAAATTCTATAGTACCGCCCGTTACTTTCGCATTGGATGCCAAAATACCCATGGCAGCTTTCATTGTTACGGATTTACCGGAGCCGGACTCACCAACGATCGCAACTGTCTCGCCCTTCATCAGGTCAATATTGACTCCACGGATGGCGTGCACGCTTCCTGCAGTCGTCTGAAACGTAATATCCAGGTCCCGTATTTTTAAAATCTGTTCTTTTGTCTCTGACATATACGAATCCCCTTTCTTACATTTCTTTCAGCTTCGGATCTAATGCTTCACGTAAACCATCTGCTACAAGGTTAAAGCTTAACATCAAAAGAGCCATTACAACGATCGGCGGAATGATCTGGTACGGATGTGTGGTAAAACTGTTAAATCCTTCGGAGATCAGTGAACCAAGTGAACACTGCGGCACCGGAATACCAAGACCTACGAAACTTAAGAACGCCTCGGTAAAGATCGCCGTCGGGATGGAGAACATTACCTGTGTAATGATCGGTCCAATGATATTTGGCAGAACTTCTTTAAAGATAATAAAGAAATTTCCTGCTCCAAGTGTCCGTGATGCAAGTACAAATTCCTGCTCTTTTAATTTCAGCATCTCAGCTCTTGCGATACGGCTCATGCCGACCCACTCCGTCAACATCAATGCAAAAATAATGGTAAGCATACCCGGCTGCAGTACCAGTAACAAAAGTGTTACGATTACAAGACGCGGAATACCGTTCGCGACCTCCAGAAACCGCTGCATGAACATATCGACTTTCCCGCCAAAATATCCGGAGATCAGTCCATAGCTCATACCGATCACCATATCGATGATAGCGGCTGCTACGGCGATAATCAGGGAAACGCGTGCACCGGACCAGGTACGTGTCCAGATATCACGTCCGAAGTTATCACTTCCGAACCAGTAGTAAAGATCATCCAGACCTTTTTCTTCATAGTAATTGATCTTTTTGGTTCCGGTCGTTGTCTTCATACCTTCACTACCATCAAAGATACCAAGTTTTTCAAGACCTTTTACCCTTGGCGCAAAGTTTTTCTGTGTCAGTGACTGTTCAGAGTAACTGAAATCATTCATTCCCGGACCAATGATGGCAAATACCGTAATGATAATGATCAGGATCAGACCGATCACTGCACTGATTTTTTTGAAATAGCGGATCAATACGTCTTTCCAGAAACTCTGTGCTGCAAAGTTATCATCTAACGCAAGTTCGCCATCCGTATGTTTAAATTTAAAATCTGCCTCGACCGGTATGTAGCCGGCAGCATCATTTCCCACATTCATGGTATTTTCCTGTGACACCATATCAGTCTCCTTTCTTTGCCAGACGAATTCTCGGGTCAATGATTCCGTAAAGGATATCTACCACAAGCATGATGGCAATGTACATTGCAGAATAAATAAAGCTTAATGCGATAACCACGTTGTAGTCGTTCGACTGAATGGCATTTACCAGAAGACTTCCGACACCCGGTATTGCAAATATTTTTTCAACAACCAGAGAACCGGTCATCAGATCGACGATCAGCGGTGCAAGCACAGTGATGATCGGGATCAATGCATTTCGAAGCGCATGTTTGAAAATCAGCGCTGAACCTGAAATTCCTTTGCTCTCCGCAAGCAGCATATAATCGCTGCCGAGTACTTCAAGCATTTCACTTCGCGTAAAACGGGCGATCGACGCCATCGTAAACATCGAAAGTGAGATACTAGGCAGCACGCTTGATCCGAAAATATCGCTCTCCGAAAACAGCATCGGGAACCATCCTAATTTAAATCCGAAGTTATAGCTGAGTGCCAGCGCAAACACATACGATGGCACCGACACACCGATAACCGAAATGATCGTCGCTAACGAATCCCATATCGTATCATGCTTTAACGCCGCAAGAAGCCCGAGCAGAAGCCCGACCACGGCACCGATCAACACCGCATATCCTCCGATACTGATGGAGATCGGAAGTCTCGTCTTTATCAACTGGGAGATTGGTGTATTCTTTGAGATATTGTAGCTTACGCCAAGGTCTCCTTTTAACATATTGCCTACATATTTCACAAATTGTACCGGCAATGGCTGATCCAGTCCATATTTCGTATACAGTGCTGCTCTCTGGTCTGCATTTAACTTCTCATCGTTGAATGGAGAACCCGGCATCAGCTGCATCAAAATAAACAGAACGAGCAAAATTGCAAGCAGCGTAAACAGAGACGTTACGATTCTCTTAAGTGCATATTTTTTCACGTTCTAATCCTCCTTTAGTTTTGCGGAGCAAAATGCGACTGCCTTTGCAGGAGCAGAGGATTTTCCTCCTTGTTTTG
>OHDA01000359.1_pt1 | contig 25054 bp, 23 predicted proteins | sample 1566881 | NCBI WGS metagenome assembly OHDA01 (sample SAMEA3879585, study PRJEB24766) | human gut metagenome | biome: human-associated habitat; feature: feces | place: USA | collected 1985/1987
GCTGAAAGTGCAAAACGCAGACCCTTTGCACTTTGCACTTTCGCACTTTCACGATGATTTGCGTCAATAACTCAAAAAAGCACTTGACAAAACGCTTCATGGGGTACGCCCAAGGACATTGAGCCGTTCATGGCTCCCAAGTTTGCCGACAACATTATCCTGACCAAAACGGAACGGCTGATGATGTCCAACCGTCCGCCTGACCCCAAGAATGCCCGGAATAAAAACGTGCTGGTGGTGGGCGGCTCCGGCAGCGGAAAGACCCGGTTTTGGCTCAAGCCCAACCTTTTACAATGTCACAGTTCCTATGTGGTTACTGACCCGAAAGGTAGTATCGTGATCGAGTGCGGCAATGCCCTGTTACAAAAGGGCTATAAGCTAAAGATTTTCAACACCATCAACTTTTCCAAGAGTATGAAATACAATCCGATGGCCTATATCCACAGCGAAAAGGACATAGGCGAAGGGGTTGTAGTGCATCGACTTTTTGAAGTTAATGGTGTTCAGAATCCTGACCTTGTAGCCGTTTTTCAGAAGTGCATTCCCACACTCGACCACGATACTACCTTTGGGCTTCGTCCAGATAGGACAATTCCACAGCGGGATTGAAGGCAATTTTCTTTTCGTCTACCATGTCCAGCAGTTCCGGGACAAGGTTGGTCAGGCGGATAAATCGCTTGACCTGCGACTTGGTATCACTGGCTTCCTCTGCCACCTTTTCGGCTGATGTCAACTTCGGCCCAATTTGGGCCGAAGTTAAATCTGACCTAGCACCTTGATTTTTTAGAGCCTCCAGCTTCATTTTGTAGGCAAACGCCCTATCGCTGGGCAAGATGTTCTCACGTTGGAGATTGCTATCCACCATGAGCAAAACTGCGGCATCATCATCCATGTTGCGGACAATGACCGGCAGGGTGTCCAGTCCAGCAAGCTGTGCAGCGTGCTGACGGCGGTGCCCGGAGATGATTTCATAGCCACCCTCCGGGCGTGGGCGGGCGATCAGCGGAGACAACACGCCGTACTGCTCTACGCTTTCTACGGTGCGCTGCATGGACTCGTCATCCAAGACCTTAAAGGGATGGTCTTTGAAGGGGAACAGTTCTCCAATGGGAATCTGCTGCACCTGCTCCCGCTGCTGTTCCTGTCGGGATTCTTCCGTGGAGAAAATGTCATCTGCCCCTTTCAGCGACACGTTTAAGCTGCCTTTCGGCATTCGCCATCACCTCCTTCGTCAGAGAGCGGTAGGCTTCTGCCACTTTGCCTTTGGGGTCGTGCTGGAAAATGCTCTTACCCACGGCACTGATCTCCGCAGCACGGACAGACCGGGGAATGGTCTGGTCGAACACCTTGATTTTGCTGCCGTAAGCACCCCGAATCAGGTTGTCGATTTGCTGCCCGTAGTTGGTGCGGCTGTCGGTCATGGTCAGCAGGATGCCCTCGATTTTCAATTTCGGGTTGATCTGCCGCCGGACCTTCTGCACCGTCTGCAAAAGCTGTTCCAGACCCTTTGCGGAAAGGTACTGCGCTTGCACCGGAATCAGGGTGGTGTCTGCCACTGCCAAGGCATTGACGGTCAGCATCCCAAGGGAAGGGGTGCAATCCAACAGGATAAAGTCATATTCTCGTTTTGCACCGTCCAACACCTGCTTGAGCATCTTTTCCCTGTTCATGGTGTTGACAAGAGAGACTTCCAGCCCTGCCAGTTCAATGTTTGCCGGAATCAGGTCAACGCCCTCTGCATGGTGCAGGATGCCTTCACCGGGCGGAATGATCTGGCCGTTCATGGCTTTTGCCATCAGGGTGGAAAGAGTGGTGGGCAGTTCATCGGGCTGCTGCCAGCCCATGCTGATGGTCAAGCTGCCCTGCGGGTCAGCGTCCACCAACAGGACCTTCTTGCCCTCCATCGCCAGACCGATGCCTAGATTTTCACAGGTCGTGGTCTTGCCGGTGCCGCCTTTCTGGTTGACGATGGCAATTGTGGTTGCTTTCTTTGAAATTTTTATCACCTCCACATCGCTAAGTCGTGGTTGGTTTGGTTCTGGTAGGAAAGCTGCATGGTGGTGGGTGCGTTGTACAGAGAAGCGAGCAGATATTGTTTCATGTTTCGGATCGGACTGCTGTTCTCTGCAAGGCACTTCAGCACAAAGCGAATATGGTCGGCGTTCAGCTTCATAAAACGGCTGCGTACCACCTCGGCAGGCTTATCGTCTCCGGCAATGTGCAGCAGTTTGCGGTTGGTGGCACAGGTGTCCACCAGCAAATCTACGATCTGATAGATGGTATCCTCATCGTCCGGGCAGAGCCGGAGCAGAAGGTCTACCTCCAAAGACTGAGAAAAATATTCTTCCAATTGGGTGCGTTTGCTCATCCCATCCGATTCTTCAGAATAGAAGGGATCAGTCTCACTCATTTCAGTATCATTCTCTTTAGTCTTATTACATCGTGATTTTGAAGGGTCTTGACTTGCGTTTTTGAAGCCTCCAGAATCGTGAAAATCACGATTCTGGAATATTGATTTTGACGATTCTGCTGAAAAGTTCTTCACATACACCAAACTTGGCTTTCCCAGACCTCTGCGTTTTCGTTCAATCAGACCAAACTTTTCGAGTTCCCGGAGCAGCTTGGTCGCTTTGTTGTCTGCGCAACACAACGCCCTCTTGACATCCTCGATCGTGAAGAGGATGAACACCCGGTTCTGCTTGTCCAGCCAGCCGTTTTTCACGGACAAGCTCATGCGGTCAAGCAGGATGCCGTACAGGGTCTTTGCATCGGTTGACAGGCTCTGGAACCGTGGCTCCTGAAACAGAGCCTTTGGAATGCGGTAGAAGGAGAACAGCTCTCCGGCTTGTCCGTAGAAGTAGTCAAGGGTCATGTGGCTTTTTCAATGTTTTGCTCCAGCTTGTGTTCAAAAAATCGACCGCCTTTCGTTTGAAAATAAAAAGCGCACTCTTTTCTTATTGAAAAGTGGTGCGCTATGTAATATAATGGCTGTATAATTTAGCTATCCAAAAGATAGTCGATGAGATATTCTTTCGGAATCATGAAAGATCGTCCGACTTTCAGGCAGCGAATTCTATGTTGATGGATTCTTCTGATGATGGCAGTCTGGCTTTTGAAACCGAGTAAAGTTGTTGCTTCTTCGACAGACAGCACATCAGGATAGTTCACAAATAATTTTTTATAATACTCTTTTGCTTGATTTTGATTCATTATCCTTGACTTTCCTTTCGTTTTGTGCCTAAGCAGAGGAGCGTTTTGCCCTGCATCCCTCCTGAACATCCCTCCAATTTCCATTTGGGCGGTCCAAACCGAAAAAACAGAGTAGAGGGAAAACGCATCGAAAAATCGTGGATATTCCAAATTGTTGTTCGTTGAGGCGTGAATTTTGCCTTTGCACAGTGGGAACCAGATATCACTAGATATCACTGGATGACACCAGATGGAAGATGAGGACAAAAACTCAAAATCCCTTGTGCTAATAACACGTGTGGGTTCGACCTCCACCACCGGCATTGAAAAGCAGCTTAGAATCGTAAGATTTTAGGCTGCTTTTCTTTTTTATCTCCCACATTCGGCTCATTTTCACACTTTTGTCTCCTCCGGGAAGATCCTGACGATGGCATTGGCATAAGATACCTTACTGGAGAAATCCAGATGTATATAAATGTTGCTTGTTGTGTTGATGTCACTGTGACCCAATTATTGAGCATCTGCTCACAGGCAGGAATCAGGGGAAGTGTCCGGCAGCTCGACTTTGTTTTTGTCTTATCTCGTGCGATTTCCGTTACCGTTCCGTTGACCTTTGCGGTCACAACCGTATGCTGAATGCTGATTTTCTTGTTCTCAAAGTCAATGGCATCCCATTTCAAACCAACAATTTCACTGCGCCGCAGCCCGTAGAATGCAGCCATGATGACGCCAAACTCCGAAGGGTCACCTTGGATCACCTTGAAAAGTTGCTCCAGTTCTTCACCGCTGTAAATCTCCGACTTGAACTTTTCCTTACGAGGACGTTCAACGCGATCTGCCGGGTTGGAACGGATCATGCCGATTTGAAAAGCATACTGTAAGCATTTGCGGATGTTGGCGTGATAGTGAATGACGGTGTTTGCCGTAAGGCCACGATCCAACTCATGCTGGTAGAAGTCTTGGATGTATTTGGGATGCTGTTCCATATCCTGTAATGTATAGTGGAGCGGTTCAAAATATGGGACGATCTTATGAATGATTGCTCTTTCATAGCTGGTATAGGTTGTGATTTCCACTCGTGACTTCATCATTTTCAACCAGTCCGTGATGAAGTCGGTGAAAAGTACCGGGGAGTTATCAAGGCAGGGGTCAACTTCTTTGATGGGGCTGACCTTCAGCCAATTATTGGCAACGGCATATTGCAGGGCATCGGTCAACTCCTTGTGCCAATCCAGAAGCTGCTGTACACTGGCCTCCTCCTGCTGACGCGCATAGCGGAAGAACGTTTCCAGATCGCGCGGAGAGAGTGCTTTCAAAGACAGCCGCTTCTTTTCAAAGTATGGGACAACTACTCTTCCCAGATCATAAGCATATCTGCCATAGGTTTCGGGCGGAAGGTTCATCACACTTTCCCGAAGCCAGCGGTTCAGATATTCCGATACCGGCAGGTCGGAAACCTGCTGCATCGTTTCAGGGTTAAACTCTTTTTGTGTTTTACGCAACAGAGATTCAGCTCTTTTTTTGTTTCCTTTAACCGGAAGTCCTGTGCTGATGGATTTGGTTCTGCGCTTTCCATTTGTGTCTTTCCAGCTCAGAATCATCTGATACATACCGTTTTGTTCTCTTAAATGTCCGGCCACATTTGTCATAGTGATGCTCCTTTCTGTTCGTAGCCAAACGTCCTTTGCTTAGGCATCATAAGCTGACTATCAGCGATTCTACGATCAGTTCAGAAAAAAGCATAATATGTAACCAAAGATAAGTGATTTTAACGCAAGGCAGGATCTGCCGCAGAACAGAGCAGTATATCACAAATGCGCAGTTTGGATATGCGCTATTTTTGGGGTTGGTAAAAGCTGAACTGCTATGAGGAGAAAGGAGGCTGTTTCGATGTCCGACTGTATGATTGAGCAGGTCTGCCGTTTCCGAACGAAGCGGGAAGGATATAGTATTTGTGCAAAATCGAAGGGCATTACAAAAGAAAATGAAGAGCATATTGAGGATGAGCTGAATGACAGCATGAATCCGTTGTTCCGGGGACATATAGGTAAAAGTGTGATGTCCTGTACAGCGGTGGAACAGGACGTGCTGTTGGCATTATCTACTCTTCAGACAGATGCATTTGGTCGTCCTGCGATTTTCAGCAATGCATATATTTTGCCCAGAGCATTTTATGAAGATAACATGAGAAGAAACCCCGGGAACATTCTTTATGCACAGGCGAGGCCCTCATTGACTCATCAACCTGGCAATCCTATGCTTCCGGAGGTAGAGTTTGACCTTGCAACGGATGTGCCGGTGCTGGATGCTGTCAGAAAAAAATATGCGCTGTCCAATGAACGGTATGCTGAGCTGTTGTGGGCGGGAAGTCTGGCATTAACGGACGAAAGCGTACTTTGTCTGAAAACGAAAAGCTCTCAGATAGATGAGATGGCGATAATTCGTGATATCTGTTACTGCATAGCAAGTGGACTTCCGGCCAGTCTGCGCAAAAATATAAGCTACTCCTCGGCTGGAGATACTCATAAAAAGATATGCCTCAGCTGTCCCCAAAGCGGTATGCTCAATGGTGACTGCATCGAATTTGATTTGGATGAAGAGACTGCAAATGACGAAATGAATGAGTTGGAGCGGTTGACTTATCAAGCACTGGCCAGCGCTGATACAGAGACAAGGGCGCACCTGTTGCAGGAGATGGAAGAGTGGACAACACGCTTTCTTGCAGAATCTGGCATTGATACGGAGTCGCTGCTTGTGGTGGCATACTGCTGTAGCCAGAAAGTGCCTTTGAATGCAGAGCAGCAGCGTAGATTGTTGTATCTGCTGCTGGCTTCGCTGGACGAGAAGAAGAACAGCGGTGCTATTGATATGGTTGCAGCTGAACTGCTGGAAAAGATGGATGAGTTTCCGGCAGAAAGCAGCAAGATGCTGCTGGAAAGAGTCGTGCAGACAGATAATGAGATCCTGCTGAAGGAGATCTGCCGGTTGATCGCAAATAGCACGCCGGAAGTACAGAGTGAAAACCTTGCAAAGGCGGTAGAAGGGGCTTTTGGAAGCAAGAGCGAACGGATTTTCGATGAACTGACAGACAGAATTCCGGCGGAGTCGGAAATTCATACGGCAGAAACAAAAAATAAGGAAATCGCATACATTTTGCTTCATCGAATGGCAGAAAAAAATCATTATGCCTGTGCCTTGATGAAGCAGCAGTCAGCAGAAAACAGGATGATGTGGGTGAACCGCATTCTGTCCCAAAATAGAAAAGCATATGAGCCGCTGGACTGGGAATTGTTGAGAGCAGCGGTAGAGAAAGCAGATGCTGATGATCACAAATTGCATCTGACGGAGGAAGCTCAGATCGTCTGGAAGAGGCTGATGACAGAAGAAACTGTTCCTGAAGACATTTTAGACCGTGTGAATTTTTGTGTGTTGCTGGCAAAATCAAAGGTTCCGGAGGAAGCGGGAAAAACCGTTCAGCAGCTATTAAACCCGGAAGATGGAAGCGCAGAGTATCAGAAGGCACTTTGTCAGACAGTAGCCAAACATCGGGATGAATTGCCGACACTTTATGCAAAACTTGTGATCGATGCAGAAAAATGTACTTCTGCAGCCGAATGGATGCAGTATCTACAGACGATAGAAGACGAATGGCTTCTTCAGAATGGACAGGAAGATCTAAAGAAGAGGACACTTGGGTATTATAAGACCCTGAATTGCGAGAGGGCAGATGAATGCCTGAGTAGTCTTTACCATCAGGGAGCAGAGCTGCGAAAAACAAAACTTCCGTTAGAGCTTCAGGAAGATATCATGAAGGCAGAAGGAGAGTGGTCAATGCAGAGACTCTCCATCGAGCAGCTGATGCAGAATGTGCTGGAGACAGAAGGCACAAACCAAAAGGTGACTTGGTGGACTATACTCGATGTGCTGGGGCTGAAGTCGAACCCGAAGGCAAGATTTATAGATGCTTGTCATGCGCTGGCAGAAGAAAAAAATGACGAAAAACTAGACCAGCTGCTTTCAGAAAAAACAGGTGGAATAACGCGTACTGAAAAAGAAGAGTTCCGTATGCAGATTCTGAAACATCTGCCGAGGCTGTATGCAAAGAAAAAGGTTTTCACGTGGAAAATGTTGTTCTGGTATTGCTTCCTGCCAGAAGGCACAGCTCGCCCTCATGCTGCTTATGAATTCATGAGCAGCAAAGAATTGATGGCCGTTGCGGAGCAGGGAGGGTGTGACCCGGATAAAATTCTGAAAGAATGTCCGGAATGGGTCACGGCGGATATGCGGCAGAGCCTTGGAAAAGAACTGAAAAAGGATGCAGGATTGCGGCCTGAGAAAATGACGAAGCTTGTAGAGCAGGTGCTGTGCAGAAAAAAATGTGAGGAAAAGGATCAGCACAAAAAAAAGACGGCAGGTGAGGTTCCGCCGGTGATACCCGCACAGAATGGAAGCAAACATGCATCGGATGATGTAGGTGCATTGGAAAAACTTGAAGGATTATTGAAAAAAATCTTAAAAAAGTAAAGTGGTGGAGGATGCAGAAATGCAGGTTTTAGGAGAAAGAGGAACGATATATTCATTGGTCCAGTCCAATGCAGGGGCAGAATATGACGGAAAAAAATACCGGGTCAAAGGAAAAGATAACGTTATGGTCAAGATCTTTGTCCCGGCAATGCAGACGGATGCACAAAAAAATAAAGTGCTGATTGCAGCAAATGGCGGCGGCGGAATGCTGGGGCCGCGTCCGATCGAGCCGGTATATGAGCGGGGGCACTTTGCTGGCTATGCATTTGAAGTTGAATCTCCTCAGCCCATTCCTAAACCTCCGCAGGGAGATCATTATCTGTTGTTTGCGGGATTCAGTGCGGGTTTGGGCATCATTTTCAGTCTGGTCTTGCATTTTGTTTTGATCGGCATACTCACCAGAGATGCTGCAGAGCTAAATAAAGAGATGCTGTGCGGCGGTGGAATCATGATCGCAGCAGGATGGATCCTGGGTGCTGTCGTTTTCTATAAGGGAATGAGCGTTGGCTGGGAAGAGTATGCCTGTATGCTGGCGGCCGCAGGCTGCTTTATTGCCGCATGCGCGATAGTCTACTTCGCAACGGGGGTCGTTGCAACTATCTTTGCTGGGGTGGTGGTAGGTGCCTCGCTTTTGATGCAGATACTTCCGGATGTGTTGGCATTTGCTATAGTTGGAGGCATTCTCTGGAAAGCGTTCCGGCACTGATACAAAGGAGAGGGCATTATGACGGAGATCAAGGCATTTTTTGAGCAGATCGAAAAAATCCAAAATGATATGCTGAGTTTGTCCAGCCAGACGCCCAGAGCAAAGGCGGGGACTTTAGGAAAAGAGCAGATCGAGGAACTGACCCGGATCGTTCGGGATAATTATGGGACGAGATTCCCTGTGCCGATATTTCCGAATGAACCGTATCCGGAAGAGTTTTCTCAGCAGGCGATGTCTTATTTTGCAGACGAAAGAAATTATGCGGCTCTGCTGAAGCCTGCAAGTGCCTTTGGAATGCGCCGTGCAAAAGAAGAAGACTACACATGGTTTATGACGATGGCGGATGTGGTTGGCCGTTATTATAAGCTTCATCCGCAGGAACAGGAATCGGAAGAAAACCCGGCAGAGCATACGCTACGAGAGGCTGTGGAACGCTTTGTGGCTTGCGGAGCACAGCAGATGTCCAATACCAGACAGGTAAATGGCTATGACCCCAAGGGAAGCCGGATGGAAGAGCTGTATTTGGGCGATATCCTGTACCCGATGGAAAGCAGCATGGACACACGACTGTGGCATAATTTATGGGATGGACAGTGGCTCAGCATTCCATTCAGCTATAGTATCCAAAGACCCTTTACACTGTTTGTGGATGCTCCCGACGCAAAGGACTTTACAACCAATCAGGAGAGCGTAGGCGTTTTTCTGCGCGGGTTGTTCTATCAGATGCTCCACGCGGCACCGGCCTATACCTGCCAGTTCTATTTTATCGATCAGGGTAATGCGGCTGCATCACTGAAAGAACTCAGCAGTCTGAAAAGTGTGATCAACAATAGTGCGTATATCCTGGACGATGGGATCTGCAATCATCGATATCAGATGCTCAAGATCGCTACGACCTCGTCGGAGGCGTCTGACTTGTTCAAAGAGCTGGAAGAGCGGATGGGCAAAGTCAGTACTTTGATCGGCGGCGAGAAAAATCTGCTCACCTACAATGCGAAGCGCATGAGCGATGGCATGGTGCAGGAAGGGCAGAAAATCGTACCGCAATGCATTGTGGTCGTGGACAATGTGCACGATTTGGACAATCACCAGATGCAGACGCTGAAACGTCTGATTTTGAACTCCCGGCGATGCGGCATCAGCGTGGTACTGATATCGGGACGGACAAAAGATGAAGGACTGACGGAACCGGAACTCAGCCTTAAGAATGAGGTGTCGGATTGGCTGGAAGCCAGTGGCAGCGAAAGAGAAGGTTATGAGTGGTTCACGGATCTGAGCGCTGCCTCGCTTGGAGAAACCAGTGAAGAAGAGCTGCGCCGGATGCATTTCCGCTTTCGCCCCAATAGCAGAGCAGCCGCTGACCAGTCCTATCTGAATGAAATCCGGGAGAGCCTCAAACCCAATCTTGACATGGAAACTGCGCTGGAGAAGCGTATCGATCTGGAGCAGGCTTGGGGCGCGAGCGATGGTGCGGCTGAGATCAAAGTGCCGATCGGTGTCAATGAGCAGGGCAAAGTGACTTACATCAATATTGGCGGTTCGGATGGTGCACATGCACTTCTGGCTGGCTCTACCGGTTGCGGCAAATCTACTTTGCTGCATGCTATCATCAACGGCGTGATAGTGAATTATAAGCCTACAGATGTACAGTTGTGGCTGGCTGATTATAAGCTGAACGAATTTCAACGCTATGCAGAAAATACACCCCCACACGTCAAATTCGTGGGCATTTCCCGAAGCATGGAATACTCTCTCAGCTTCATTGAGCGGATCCATGAGGAAATGGAACGGCGTCAGCAGGCGTTTGGAAAGATAACATCGCTGAAAGAGTACCGCAAAGAGCACGGGTCGGATAGTATGCCGCGTATCCTGATCGTGATCGATGAGTTCCATAAAATGTCGGATCATGTCCGCGATGACCCGGAGCACAAGCAGATGCTTACCAATATCCTGAAAGAGGCTCGTTCGGTAGGTATTTCGTTGCTGCTGTCAGATCAGACCTGCGGTATTGGCTTGAGAGGCCTGTCGGAAGAAGGCAAGGAACAGCTCACCCTGCGTATGTCCATGCGCAGCAGCATCGATGAGTACAACGCGGTTATGGGGATCACGAATGCCCGCGATGTGCGCGAACTCAAGATGCTGAGCAAATGGGAAGTGACGCTCAAGCGCAGCGAGATATTCAAGAACGAAGAAAACGAAGAAGAAACTCGCTATTATTTTGAGTGGAACAAGACTCTTTATGTCAGCGATGATTGCTGCAAGTGGATCGCAGAAAAAAGCATTCAGGACTATGGTGCCAATACTGATGTTCAGGTAGTGCGCAGCGGTGTGCGTATTTGGCCTGACTGGGAAAAGATCCGCTGCTGGGAGCACAAGAAGCCTCGCCGTGCAATGGAGATATTTGTAGGTGTACCGACTACACTGGAACCTTATCTGGCAGTCCCGCTTTTTACGAATTTTGAAGAGAATCTGATGTGCATCGGCAGCGATGATATCCGCCAGATCAGCATGATGGAACAGGTGATCCAAAGCGTTCTCAGCGCGGGAGAACCCTGTGAGATCGACATTATGGCAGATGAGTATGAGCCGATGTTCTATGATTGCGAAGAACTGCTGAAAGAAATGGAAATGCGGCATAGTGAAGTCCGTCTTTACAGCGGAGAAGAAGCTGTCTGCCGTAAAGTGGCTGAACTTGCTGCGTTGACCCATAAACGTCTGAGAGAAAAAGGCGAAAAGAAAAAGATATTTGTACTCTGGATCGGTCTGGCAGGCTTGGTCCAGAGTCTGGCAGAAGCGCCCGATGAGTATCCGGAAGCCATCCGGCAGGAAGTCGGAGGAATTAAATCCCGCAAAAAGTCGCTTGAAAAAGAGACAGATGATTTGATGCAGTCGCTGGAAGAAAAGATGGACGCGCTTTTTGGCAGTTCGGAGGATTCCTTTGATATGGGCTCGGATGAGGAAGAACAGGAAACAGACGACACAGAAGAGGAATTGCCGATTTACAATATTGCAAACGATGTCGAAAGCATTGTTCGCACCGGACCCCGGCAATCCATTGTTACCGTGGTGTTCCACCCGTCTGTATCTGCGCTGAAGCGTTCCCGCTGCGTTTCTGTGGATGAATTCCGTCACCGGATTGCATTTGGAATCGGTTCGGATGATGCTTTGGCATATCTGAACAGCAGCCGTGCGATCAAGGACGCTGAGGGCAATCTGATCGATGATTCAATGGATGTTTATTATGATGGCCGTGGATATCATCAGTTTGCGCCTTTCTATGGCAGCCTGGAGGAAACTGAATGAAGCAGGAACAGGACCTTGAAAAGGTACTCCAAATCGAAAAGAAAATCGAAAGTTATGGGATCGACCTCGCAATGTGCGCGCAGAGCCTGAAGGCAGCAGTAGCAGAGGGCGAGAACGATTTGAAAGATGACGCTTCATTTGCATCGTTTCAGCGGCTGGACGCGGCAGTGGTGGAGCTGAAGAAAATCAGTGAGCAGCTCCAGATGGCAGCACAGAACGCGCAGTCTCAGACACTTGCCAAAAAGCGCAAGGAAGAAGAAAGAAAGCTTGAAGGCGAAGGAAAAACAAAAAGGTCTGAGAGAGTTGAAGAAAACGAGTGGGATGGAGAAATCAAAAATTCCGGAGCTGTAGATAAGAAAAAACAGACGGATACAAAGGAGGAAAAACAGAATGGCGGGCCAGGTAAACCGTGACTATGAAAAAATCATAGGAGGATTGAAGAATCTGCATCAGGCAATAGAGGAAACGAAAAAAGAAGTCATGTCGTTGCAGAAGAGTGCAGAGGGAGCAGAGGCATACCTGAAAGATCCGGTGGGCCTGAAGCATACACAAAAACTGAAAGAGCTGACGGCAGAAATGCTGAAGGCAGTAGATACAGGAGATGAGCGAGTTCTGGAGCGGCTGAAACAGGCAGAGCTTGAGAAGGACCGCTATGAGAGGCTGATGGACGAAGGACGGTAAAGGAGACAAATATCATGGCAAATATTGATACTAACGCGGAAGAGGCGGCAAAGCTTGCTGAAGATGTCAAAAAGTCAACGAAGGGCATTTTGGCGGGAACGCAGAGCATAGCGGTTGCAAAGCAATCCATCAAAGACGGCTGGAGAGACGAAGGCATCAGAGATGTAGAGGGAATGGTAAATACCATTTTGAAGGAGCTGAATGCGGCAAGAGAGCCTATCGGTGATGTCTATAAGAAACTGGCACGGTATGAAGCATATCTGAGAAACCTTTAATGTCGTTGTCAAGAGCTGGCCGCCCGATGACCGGATAAGTCTGGCTGGGTGTGAAAAAGGTGGGAGGTGATGGCATGGCAAAGATCTGCGGTTCGGTGGAAGGCGCCGAGCGATTCCGGATGAAAGTGGAAAAAGAAAATCGGAAAAGCATAGAAATATGGAAGAAAATCAACAGAGAACTGAAAAATCTACAGGAGTCAGGGGCGCAGGAAGCTTACGAGCAGCTGCAACAGATCTGCAACAGCTATGGAAAACAATTCCAGAAGGTGTTGGAGGAACTGGCGGGAGTTCTCAAGCAGATGCAGATGTATCGTGATTTTCTGGTGGCCATAAGCCGGAATGCATCACTGGGCGGTGCAATGCACGCGCCTCCCGCACGGCCAGCCGATATGGGACAAGTTCTGCTGAGCGGCAAGGCTCATGAGATACCGCGTCAACCGCTGGCGCAGCAGGACCAGGTAAGCTTTCAGGGTGGCGCGTATGATACCGTGCAGACCACAGAGGAATTGGTGTTATACCGCGTGTATGGTGGAGCGTCCTCCCGTATCGGAAGGTTTCTGACGACGAGGATGCCGACAGACCGTATGGTGGCCAAAATGGAACTTGCTCTGGACGCCAGTTGGAAAGGGACCCGCACACAATACTGTGAAGTACATATACCGGCGGGGACTGTCCTGAACATTGGACGTGCAGGAGGGCAGGTCACGGCAAGCGGAAACCTGCTTCCGGGTGGTGCGGTGCAGGTACTGCTTTCCGCAGAGCAGTGCCAAGGCCATGCAGATTGGTACGGAGAAGGGCAGGAGCTGAGATTTGTACAGAACTTCCTGAATGGAACAAGTGCAGAAACGCAGCTGGAGCCACAGACAAAAAAGACACATCTCTCCGTAGAAGGAAAAAATGGCAGCTGGATCGGGGAACGAGGCAAGTCGGACTGGGTGCCATCTGTGCCGGAACAACAAGAGGTCATGCAGAGATATGGAAAAAATTCGGTGCTATTCAAAGATGGCTATCCGGATTTTGAGCCATTTGCGGCCTTTGAAACACATCTGGAACCAGCAGAGTTTCAGGTGAGCGACAGAGTACAGTTCAAGGCGTGCTCTGAAGCAATGTCTGATTTCTGGGCATCAGTTGCAGAACGCTACTGCGGGGCCGAGTTTGATGATCCTCTGAATAATGCGGAATATCGAAGTCTCCTGAAAAAAACATTCCGCGGCAAGGATGACGAACTGGAAGAGATCCAAGAGGCACTGGAAAATGCAGAAACTCCGTACGGATACACATGGCATCATGACCTTCAGGCAGGAAGAATGCTCCTGATCCCGACCGTGGTCCATATGATCCCGCACGAAGGTGGACGCTCGATCTGGGGCGGAGGAAAAGAAAAAAGGTAGGCTGCATGAAACAGTTATACAGGAATCGGGCGGTTGGCAACACGGCTGTTTTTACGGCTTTGAGGGAGCGTTTTTGCATCTCTTTATCAAAGCAGGAAATGGCGATGCTCTGCATTATCAGTAGAGGAGTCCCGGCCCGCAAGGAACTGCTGGTCCAAGGCAGGGAATTGCTGGTGACGCGATTCATATCAGCGGATCTTTCGGATACAGTCAATTTGTTGTCAATGGCTGAGATGTTCAACGAAGAGGATGATGCCGATTTTTGGCTGCCTTTTGCGGAGAATAGTTTGGGCGGGTACTACTGCCTGCGATTCGAGCAAAAAGAGGAAAGCGGCGTGTTCTGGAAAAACGAAGACGAAATGTATAAGGTGGCAGGAGACCTGAAAGCTTTTTTACAGCTGCTGGAGATAAACTGAAAAATTTGAAAATGTGACAGGCATAGTGCTGTCAGACGAAAAATCAAACTGAGGAGAACGACCGGTATGAAATGTCCCAGATGCGGAAAGGAACTTCCGGATTCAAACGTCGCGATTGTATGCGATGGCTGTGGTTATCAGCAAAATAAACTGACAAAAGAAGACAGAAGGCGGATACAGCAGGAAAAGCTGCAAAGGCTCCGCGAGGAGAGAAAGCAGAAATCAGAGAGACCCAAAGCTCAAAAAACATCGGGGCGCAGACCCGGCGGAAAGTTGCTGTGGGGCGCTGCGATCTTTTTGATAGTTGCTTTTATACTTGGCAGTATGGTGCCAAGCAGTAAGAGCAAGACAAAACTGACCACAAAAGAGACTGCTTCCTCAAAGGCAAGCACATCGGTCGATACAAAATCGAACAACGAGAGCGCAAGCAGCAAGAAAGAGGCGGAGTCGAGCGCAGCACAGTCCGAAAGCACTGCGGAAAGTGCAAAGAAAGAAGAAAACGCAGCTTTCAGCACAGAGACGGCATCGTCTTCTCAGGCGGTATCGTCCTCGAAGAGTACATCGACAAGTCAGCAGTCCTCTTCCAGCCAGCCCGCTGCGTCAAGTAACCCGGCGCCTGCATCATCGAGCCAGCCGACAGCGTCCTCTCAGCCAAGTGCTGCTCCGGCGGCCCAGCCGACACCGGCACCGGCACAGCCTGAAAGTGTGGCTAAATCGGCATCCATCACGCAGGCGGATAAGAACATCATCCGCTTCAGAACTTCCGGCGGAAATTTCAATGTAAAGGTTGATTTCCAGTATCCGGATGGCTCTACAACAGCAAAATTCGATTTGGGAAATTGCAGCGATGGAAGCCATGACTTTTCGCCGGGACTTTCCATCATGGACCCCAAGGGCACTTACACGGTCCGACTCTATGATGATGCCGGGACCCTTTTGACTTCGGCAAATTTTGTCAACTGACAAGTTTGTAATAAACAAGAGATGTGAGGTAAGTAATATGAAATCATTGAAGAAAAATGCTCTGATGTTCCCCGCTGGTTATGGTAAGATCAGCAAAGAAGAAGCATACGGTATCGAAGGCGGCATCGGGCCGGCAACCTATACGGACGGCTCTTACGATACCCATCAGAATGCATCTGAGATCACCAAAAAGTGGGAAGGCTTTTTTGAAAGGATCTTTGACCTGGATTATGAGCAGCGCCAGACTGTGAACAAAGGCTTTGGCCTGATCGGCGTTTTCCAGTCTATCCTTCAGGCATTCAACCCGACGGCCCTTGTGGAGGCCATCAATACTGCACCTGTGCTGACGGGTGTTTTTGACGCGCTGGGACAGATCGGTCTGGCACGGATGTGATGCCTGCTGACCGTGTGTAAAGGGTAAGCTGCTCTGCACCCGGTAACATGGTTGCAATCAAATAGAAAATCCCACTGTGAAACCTGCTACTGACAGATTCACAGTGGGATTTTGTTATTACAGGACAACTGCTTTGCGAGAAGCTCGATACTCAGTCGGCAATAAGGAGGGAGTGGCCCTGTGCCTGATAGTCGGACAGATCAATGTCAAGATAGTATGTTCCACCTAAAGTCGTTGTATAAGCAATACCCGGGGCGAGGCAGTCACCATAATTATTAAGGTAGGAAGCGTGGTTATTAAAAATTTTAAGGGCAAGGGCGATATCATCCGGAGAAGAAGAAAAATCAAAAGGGGAAAAAGTGGAAGGAAAAGAAGGGTTATAGTCGAAAACATGATTGTTTCCGTCCGAAGCAGAGTACAAAATTGAAATTTCAACAGGGGTAAACTTGGAACGCTTTTGCGCATAATCCTCAAGGGCCTTGTCAACATCTGCTTCGCTGATGCAGTCGGACGAGGAAGAAACAATAATTCGCTTGACCTGAAGATTGCTCAAGCCATACTCAGCGTGTAATCTTCCTAAAAGAGAAAGGCCCTGTTCGATATTGCGGTAGTAAGCTCTCTTGCGGATAAGAGGAAAGAGAGCAGTCGCAGAATCATCGGACTGCTGGAGAGAGATCGAAAGAGAATGGCCGGTATTCTGATAATCAGACAGATCAATATCGAAGTAGTAATTACCGCCATAATAGGCAGCCCCGGGTGCAACCAGACGGTCATTGTCCGAATCGAGCTGTTTGAGTGCAGTGTAGTAAACAGCCTGACTTGAACCGGTTTCAGATTGCTCGGGAGCAGTTAAGGGAGCAAGATTGTAGATGGAACCATGAGAAAGATAATGATCAAAAAGATAGTCCTGCTGAATTCCGTTTTCAGAAGCCGAAAACTGGATATAGACATCGATATGGGAAAGTGAGACAAATTTTTGAGACTGCTTGACAGTAAACTCCTTGACAGAGGTTTCGGTGGTAAGATCCTTTGGAGACGTTACAACGATTTTTTGAATTTGGACATTTTCCAGTGCACCAAGATTTTGGGATAAAAGAGAAAGTGAGTTTTCAATACCAGCATAATATGCACGCTTCCGGACAAGAGCCTCGTTATCGGAAAACGCGAAGGCAGATAAGATAAAGGGCACTAAGGCGATTACGGTGATAAGGATGGATAGAAGCCGTTTTTTCATATAAGACCCTCCTCAAGAATATCCGGCGCACAACAGGAAAACATTGACCTAAAGCTATCATTTTTTTACAGCGATGTCAAGGAGTGTTCGGGTCTTTCCCAAATTTTGTGTAAAGTCCAGACAGCTATAAAACAAGAGCAATTTTAAAATGAGGCGGCAGACGGCGAAACCGGCTGTCGCCTTAACAACAACATAACGCCGGCAAGGGGGAATGTCAAGGGCGGCGAAGCCGTTCATATACCCTTGACATTCCTCCGCAGCAGGTGTTAATCCGGCATACGCTCAGCGAAATAGATGGACAGCTGCGCATGGATGCGGCTCCAGTCCTGTCGGCGACCTGTCCACTTTTTTGTAATATCCATCATCGCCCGATACAGCATTTTCAGCAGACTGTCGTCTGTCGGGAAAACACTCTTGGATTTTGTGACCTTCCGCAGTTGCCGGTTAAAGCCTTCGATTGTGTTCGTGGTATAGATCAGACGGCGGACTTCCTGAGGATATTTGAAGTAGGTGCTGAGGTTAGCCCAGTTTTCCCGCCACGACTTTGCGATTTTGGGATATTTGTTTCCCAGTTCTGCGCGAAAGTCTCCAAAGCGTCCAGAGCAGCCTGCTCGTCCACTGCTGTATACACGGCTTTCAGATCGGACATGAGAGCCTTCAGGTCTTTGTAAGAAACGTATTTGTTGGAATTCCGCAACTGGTGAATCATGCAGTTCTGAATCTCCGTTTCCGGAAACACTGCATGGATAGCTGTATCGAAACCAGTCAAATTATCTGTACATGCGATAAAAATATCCTCTACGCCCCGATTTCTCAGGCCATTCAGTACGGTTGCCCAGAACTTTGCGCTCTCATTCTCGCCGACCCACATGCCCAGAACATCTTTGCGGCCATCCAGATCAAGGCCGATGGCAATGTATACTGCTTTCTTTACGATCTGCCCTTCGCTGCGGACATGGTAGTGGATCGCATCCAGAAAAACTACAGCATAGATCGATTCCAGAGGCCGCTGCTGCCATTCTTTCGCCACAGGCAGGATCTTATCCGTGATCCGGCTTACCGTAGTGTCAGACACAGTCAGTCCGTAGATATCCTGAATATACGCCTCGATGTCGCCGGTCGTCATGCCTTTCGCATACATGGACAGGATCTTTTCTTCGATATCCTGACTGATGCTGGTCTGGTTCTTTTTCAGAAGCTGCGGTTCAAATTCACCCTTCCGGTTACGGGGAACAGAAACCTCGACTTCGCCGAAACTGGTCCGCAGATTTTTGCTGCTGTGGCCGTTCCGGCTGTTGTCCGTAGTTTTGTTCTTGTAGTCGTATTTGCTGTAGCCAAGATCCGCATCCAGTTCTGCCTCTAAACCATTCTCCATAAATTCGGCAATGGTTTCCTTGAACAAGTTCTGGATGTCATCCATGCTGTCGATATTTGCCATCTGCAGCAGTTCACGGATTTTTGCTCTACGGGCTTTTTCTTCCGGGCTTCGATTCTTTCGGGACATATCTTTTCCTCCATCCTGATGCTTCTATTTTACACCTCTCCAATTATTGGGATGGTCTCCTCCTTCCATCTGCATCACAACCTCGTATTCGGGAAGCATTGCAGCTAACCGCTGTATTTCAAGCTGGGTGCTTTGCTTGGCCTCCCAACAGTCTCGCTTTTGTGCACACCTTATGCACCGTGAGAAAAGAAAAATCAACGTATATTCGTCCATATAAAACGACCTGCCATCCCAACGGCCTTTCTTGGTCGCAAGTATGGTTTCCAATCTGCTGATTTTCAAAAGGAAGCGATTTGGGATGTAATATGGTTGGCGGACAAGTGAGCTACAGGCCCTTGAGATATAGCTCACATGGGGTTCAGATGTATCGCATCCCAATTCACAATAAAATACGATGTACCGTAAAAGCGCAACTTCTGCTCTGAATGAATGGAAGAGGCGCTTTTTGCCTATAAAATATTCATGGAAACATTGATGATCGACAAAATCAAAGATAAAGAGTGGTACCATTTTATTTAGAGTGATATAATTTATTACTAAATTGCGAAATTGTGAGATCACCTTTTTGAAGATGATCAAAGTCTTGGGAGTAATTAGATTCTTTGCAGTGAGTGATAATTTCGCCGGAGAAATTCGCAATATTACGATATGGTAAAAGTGCAGTATTTATTTTGCGCAGTAGATAATCTAGGATTTCTCTTTTGAACTCCTTGAACTTTGCTGTACGCCATAGAAGGTAAAAATCATCCATAAACTGATTATGATTATTCCGACCGTACCAATAAATTTCTCTTGTATTCTTAAGTAACTGGTATTCTTCGCTTTGAGTATACTTCGTTAAATCAAACTTTAAGCTTTTATCCAAAATAAAATTAGTGATTTCTGTAATATCACGCCTGTTAATTTTCTTTAAGGCTTTAGTGAAAATCTTACGAGAACAACCTATTTCATGTAAATCGAATGTGATGAGTCTGTCGTTTTTTATATTATATAGCTTGACATCATTTTGCTTTCTACGCGAAATAAAATAAGTGTTTTTTCTCCCAACAATCGAAGCAATTGGATGAATTGGGACGAATGAAATTCCCATTATAATGTTATTGCAATCTGTCAATAAAACTATTTCTGTGAAAAATCTCCCATATTGAATGAGATTAGCTGTCATATGGGAAAGAAGATCGTCCATAATGTTTTCAAATTCCCAAGGCCGCTGAGAAGATAATATGCTTTTCAACGTATCACCTACTGGACTAATATCATAAAAGCATTGCCTATTTTCGTCTGCCGAAAACTCAATAGAATAGCTTCTACAAAAATCATCCAAAAGCATTTGTGTATATAATCCAGATAAAACTTTTGAATTCTTATGAACTTCGAAATTCGGACTAATTTGAGAAGATTTAAGATTCTCTATCTCATGATTCATAGTTTTCGCTCCAACCCCAGCAACTTTTATATTTTTTCTCATCTGGAAGATAGTTGTTAACGGAGACAATCATAAAAACATCCTCTGGATTAGTTAAGGCTACATGATGATTCATTATGGTTATTCCCCTATAACTTTGTAAAATTTTACTTGCCGTCTTTAATCTTTCGCTAAAATGATCATAAGTAACCTCGAAACTTGGACTGCTGGACATCGCATGAGCTATTCGCTGTTTCCAATTTGTTTGAAGAATATCACGATTTCCAATACCGACAATGTCATGTTGACGAAATTGAAGTTGTTGTGCGATGACCGACAAAATCGATAGATTTTTCGAGTCCTTTTTGATAAACTCCTTTAAAGTTGTATCGATTGAGTCTTTCCAACAAGATGCCCCGTTAAATTCACCCCAAATAATAGCAAGCCCACTAATTAGAGCATACTCAAAAAATGGCGCACTAGCAACATGAAATACAATTTCCGCCAGATAAGCTTCTTTATGTTTTATTACATCCGTTCGAATGTATTCTTGGTAGAGAAGCACCAAGTCAAAATATCCTCTATATATTTTTTTGAATCTTTCAAAGTCATTAGATTCAATTGACCGAATAAGTGCTTCCGAAACATGATTATAGCAAAGCCCCAAAAAGTCTGGATAGTCTTCTCGATTTTTCCAGTGGTCTAGCGCATCTGATACACTACATTTTATAAGAACAGCCGGAAGATTAGTTTCTATTTTTTGAATAGTCTGAACTAATGAGTCTGTTGAAATTTTTTGCCAAAGAATTGATTTTTCAATATGTTTATTTTCTAACTGTATCAAAATCTTTTCAATTAAAAGAATAGCACGTTTGCTTTTGTTGAGTATTTCAAACACGTGTGACAGAGCAGTTGCAGCAGCTTGACAATGATTTTCTGTATTTAGCTGTATACCAATTTCATACACTTCTTTAATTGAAAACTCAATGGTGCCGATTACAATACCAATATATTGATATATTTCTTTAGCAACAATTTGCTGAATATACCAATTAGCTGTCAATTTTTTGTTTTCAATAGATAGCTCTGCGGAAATCTGGGTAAATAATCTTTTGCACATTTCTCCATTCAGATATGGAACATACTGAATATCACACTGGTCAAAACTGGAATAGGTTGTGCATTGATGCAAAACACTTTCGACATTCAGATTCGAAAGATATCTAGTTATTCCAAGAATCAATTCAACATAATTTGAACACATAATATCAACTATAGACAGTGCATTTTCTTTATCAAGGTCATCGCTCGACAAGTGTTTACAAATAACAGTCCATGATGATATTTTGATTTTTTTCAGAACAGAACTCCAATAGTCGCATTGTCTTTTTTCTCCAGCTATCAGGGTCAAACTTTGAAGACACACAAAATATTGTTGCAATACTAGAATGTCATCATCTTTAAGGATTTTATTGAGACATTCTTGATTTACTTTTAATAATGCGTTTTCAAACCAATAATTATCTGTTACCATTTTCGGTTGTATAGACGTTCCGGTTTGAAGAGCTACTCTTATTTCGGTATCATCCGTTGCATGCCATTGCGGATATTGAGCTTTTTTCTCAAACCAAAGTGAATCATATTGAATGTTTTGTTTTTTGTCCCAATAAAATTCCAGGAGCGCAACGGATTTATTCATAAATAGACCCATTGATTCGTTTTGATTTTTGGGAATATTTGCATTATATTGACCTATTTCAAAGAGAATATGAACGTCATGACTTGCAATTTTCTTATAATGATTCTGAAAGCTTTGATCTGTCGTAAATATGTTGCGCTTAGAGACTTTTTTAATGATATTATAGAGATTCTGAAATTTTGCATCTCCAACAGAAAAAGTATCTGAAAGCATATACGAACGATTTCCTGTAACACTGAATGTTATAACCATTTGGACAGTTAGAAAAAGTAGAACAATAATGGATGCTATTCCTAAAGGTTGTTCAAAGACACATTCAAACAAAAAAATAGAGCAAACAACGATATATCTAATAATTTGATTAATGCAGCTATTGGTTATAACATCTCTTTGATATAGCGTTGCTAAGTCTGAAGGAACATTCGAATATTTTGCAGAAAAAATAGAAGAAATGTTCGCACAATAAAGTCCTAAAATCACCCCCGCGATGCCCATTCCACCAATTGTGATATCTTTAAACATATCCAAAGATACAGAATCTAGCTTTAGGCAAGAAAGCAGTAACGCATCACATTTCTTTAATAAAAGAACAAAGACGATTGCGAGAAATATCTGCCATAAAACGACCTTTAAGATATCAAACTGAATGTGCAGTAGGTTGCATTGTTTGGAAAACTTTTCCTTCAAAACATATATTAATCGTTTCGTGTCAAAAACGATTTTTTGAAAAAATTTTTTGATAGTCCAATACAGTCTTGTATTCATGCTGGATTTCCTTCCACCGACCAAACAAAGGTCTTACGCAAAAAATACTATATATCAAAAAATCGATTGAACAAAATTCAACCGATTTTTACGAATCATATATTTTCGGATAATTGCTTTTCCTTTATAATGGCATTTTTATTACGCTGTTTCCACTTTATAACAAAGCTTTCTTGAATCTTATGTGTTCCAGTTTTATATACGATTCGTTTGAAAACGATGTACTCAGAAATCGACCAATGAATCTCTCGAATGGTACTTTCAATTTGCTCAATGGCATGAGGAATATCAGAGCCTTTGAGTTCAATATAATAGGCATTTCCTTTAGTATCATCTAATAAAAGCCAATCACACCGTTCAGGATCATGTCCTTTAGGAAAGACTTCTCCATCTACTTTGAATTGTCGAATAGCCTTCTTGTCAGGATTTTTTGCCTCATGTTTACATCCATTCTCTGAAGATACAAATGATGAGCAAGTTCCTGCACGATAAGGCACACAGCTATTGATGTTCGGCATTATCTGAATCCTCAAAATTTTTATCAATAATGAAATCACTCATATTGTTGATATCAACAGACGCTTGGTCTATCAATTCGTTTTTTATTAGAGTCAACTCATCATCTTGGTCTAGTGCATCTTCTATAGAACCGCCCCTAATATAACTGGCACTCACTTGTTTTGGGTCAAGCCAATATCGTTTGCGCAACTTCTGTTTAATCTTTTCGGCAGCATTACCTTTGCTTTGCCCGGCTTGAAGCATATAGTTAAAAGTTCCGAGCAAATAAGGACTATGGGTCGTAATAAGCTCTGCATTTTTTTCGTCATTGAGGAAAAGTCCCAAAAGCTCACCAACACTACGTTGCGAACTTGGATAGAGATGAGACTCTGGTTCTTCAAGGATTAAAAAAACTCTTTTATCTTCAATCAGATAATAAAAAAGCAAATTGAATACCCAAATGATTTCTTGCTGGCCAGAGGAGGTGAAATTGATTTTAATATATTTCCGCTCATCTAAATACAAACGCTCTTCACCATCTACATAACGATAGTTACCACCCAAAATTTCTGTCGCTTTCTCGCAAAGAAGCTTGATGGCTGGACGATTCGATTTGAATTTTTTTGCGGCTTCAGAATCTTCGGAAGCCATCACATCATCTATATATCCAGATAGCCCACGCCCAAATAAAGGCTTTAATTTTAAAATGGTTTCAATATAACGTTTGGTTACATAGTCAATCTGGCGAAGCTGTGATCCCTCCAATGAAGTGAAGATATAGTTCATCTGCTCACTCAGTATTGTAATCAGGTTACGGCCTGCTGGAATAAACACAGTCTCGTATGGATCATGGAGGGTTTTGGTGAGCACTTCTTCCCAATGGTCTTTTTTAAAAGCGTATGGATCGAGAAATACGTTGTCATCCAATTCTTGAAATAACTCTAAGAAGCCTTCCGAAAATTGAATATTAACATAATTGTGTCCCGGACGCTCGTAATCTTCATTCAAAGAAACACAAAGAGACATTTTTTCATCGCCGTAGACGTAATCCAGCATCATATCAGAGGGCATAATCCACGAAGTTCCAAAAATTTGCAGAAATTTATCTTTCATTCTAGCCTGCATAGCACCTTTCCAGTCAGTCTTGGCTGAAAAGACTTTAGAAGGACCACCCTGCATCATGATATTTAAAATGTCTTGCTTAATCGAACGACAATAGTATATAGCTTTTGCAACAGTACTTTTTCCGTTTGACTGTGGGCCAGTAAATACATTGAATTGCTTTATTTCTAATGTACATTCATTGATTGGTCCTAACTTCTTTATATGAATTGTATGGTTCATAAGTTCACCTTTAGTGTTTTGTGTCACATTTTCAATGGCTTCATAAGCTCTTTTTAAGCATTATACCACAGTTTCATTTTCAATGGAATAGCTGTAATTACCTTCTTGTACTGCTGTTCTTTGAAGTCGATAACTCATCCATACTCGAAGAAATCACAAAATTAGATGATTCACAATCAAAAAGGAGGATGCCTATGGATAAAGACTTTATGCTGAACTATTTTAACAAAGCCGTACAGCCTGAATGGGAGGAGCTGCTGAAAACACCACGCTACCAACCGGCAGCAAGTAAGCGTGACGCAATCGAACGGGAGTTCTTTCGGATGCTGAACGATGAGCAGAAACGCAAGTGCCTTGATTTGGAATCCGCCGTCATATTGGCAGAATGTGACATCGCAGAAGCCATGTATATGAAAGGTGCCGCAGACCGTGAGATGATGATTCGTTAATACCATGAGCTACGACTACTTCTATGGTCAGTCAGGCGAATTGTTCTCCTATTTCCGCATCCCGAAAGCACTCTTTCAGGATAGCCGCTTCCGGCAGCTCTCCACGGATGCCCGGACACTGTACGGCATCCTGCTGGACCGCATGAGCCTGTCCGCAAAGAACGGCTGGCTGGACGAGCAAGGGCGGGTGTATATCATCTACACAGTCCGGGAAGTGCAGGAATCCCTCTGCTGTGCCGAACACAAGGCGGTCAAGCTGTTCCGGGAACTGGAGGACACCGACCTCATCGAGCGTAAACGCCGTGGTCTGGGCA